>Ga0160452_100028_pt1 | contig 230108 bp, 207 predicted proteins | sample HID1971I_E6MG_FD_108230 | JGI IMG/M metagenome (GOLD analysis project Ga0160452, IMG submission 108230) | Enriched millipede-associated microbial communities from UW Madison campus, WI, USA - HID1971I_E6 MG | ecosystem: Host-associated > Arthropoda: Insects > Digestive system > Unclassified ...
CACAGTTCGTCGTCTATAAGTTCTTTAGTCATCGCTTCCTGCATGAGCAAACAATCCAGGAAGCTACCAACTCACAAGAAAAGTTAACAGTGCTCTATTCCTATTTCCGCAACGGCTTCTAAGGCATGGCCAACGAACTGCGAGTCGGCGAAGCGATCTTTCTTGGCACGTCGCCGGGCCGGCCGGCCGTTCACACCGACCTTTTCAGCGATGCATTTGTTTATTCTGGGGAGATACTAGAGATCAAGGATAAACCACGCTACTGCGACGGTCGGAATACCGAAACGATGAAGCGGGCGGTCGTGAACTTCGGCTCGTTGAACACCGTGCCTGAAGGGCTCCGGTGCCTGGATCGCGGCGCAAGGTATATCGGGAGCACGTCCGACTACACAGTGTTTGACGTAACCCGATGTGAGCGGCCATTGAAAGCCGGAGACGTGCTGAGATTCATCCCTGACTACGAAGCGCTTGCGCAGTGCCTGATCTCACCGTACAACCTCCATGAGATCAGAGACCGTGCGTCATTCACCCCGGCGCGGTGATTGTCCAGATACTCAGTTGCTGCCGCCAAAGTCAGCAGCCTTATGCTGCGCCTGTGTCCGAATATACTGCGCCAGTGCTTTGACACCTGGCAATTTGCGAGTTCCTTCGTGCGTGACCAGCCATAAAGGCAGCACAGGCGCTTTGGTCGTGAATGGAATACGCACAAGGTTCGCCGAGCTGTTACCCACGATACAGGCCAGCAGCGCGATACCTAACCCGTTCTCAGCCGCAAGATAACCGAAGCCCAGGCTATCGGACGATATCGTGCATTCGTGCGGCGCGAAACCATTCAACCAGACCGATGGCTCGAATCTGGCAAGCTTGCCGGACATCCCTATGAAGCTATGCTTCGCCAGATCGCGGTCACTTCCGGGTAGCCCGTGTACACGGACGTATTCCTTCGATGCATAGAGTCCGAAACCAACGCTGGCCACTCGCGTCGCATAAAGAGAGTCCGGACCTGGAGAACCGAGCCGGAGCGCCACGTCCGCCTCGCTCTTGCCAAGGTCGATCGACTGATTGCTGATGATCAGCTCGACTCTGGCGCCAGGGTTGGCCTCCAGGAAGCCAGGCAACAGGCCGCAGATCCAGTATTGCCCGATCCCTTCGCTGGTGGACAGTCGAACTACGCCGGTGCCGATATCGGATGCTCCCGACGCCAGTCTATGAAGTTCGACGATACTGGTTTCGATGACTGATGCACGGTCGCAAATATGTCGTGCGGCCTGGGTGAGGACCAGGCCACGTGTCGAACGCAGAAAGAGCGAACAACCCAGCAATCCTTCCAGCTCGGTGATCTTGCGACCAACCGTGGGCTCGCTGACCGCCAACCGCTCTGCCGCACCCGAAAGGCTGCCAGCCTCCGCTGCCGCGACGAAGAAACGGTACAAATCCCAATCGACCGCTCGTTCACGAACTGGCCGCTTCGATGCTGTAAGCGCTGCCCCTGCGGAGTCCCTGCCGCCTGACCCGCCTGAAACTGATGACATAGACCGTTGTTCCCGATTGCACCTCGCCCCCGGAGCTGACGTCACCGGCAGCCCTTTCCTGTCGACCGACTAACGCATGCGCCGGCACGGAAAACCTTCTTTCCGTGCCGGACAAGCGCTCATAGAATTATTCTTTCACCTTTCAGGAAACGATTTGACGCTGGTCAGGATGTCTTGCGCGTCTTGCCTCAGCTTGCGTTTATCGATTTTCCCGGCCAGATTTCGCGGCAGCGCTCCGATCAATGCGATCCGCCTCGGGACCTTGTAGTCAATCAGCTTCTCGCGGCAAAACTGCACCAACTCCTGGACGTCAACGTCTGCTTCATCCCTGACTACCGCGAACGCAAAGACGTCTTCCCCAAGTTTCGGATGCGGCACCGCAATGACTGCCGCATCCTTCACGGCCTTGTGCTGAAGAAGAACGTTCTCGACCTCCACCGATCCGACCTTGTGCCCTCCTCTTACGATCATGTCTTTTGAACGATCGACGTGAAAGAAGTACCCGTTGTCATCCCTGTACCCAATATCACCCGTGTGAAGCCATCCGCCCGACAAGGCACTCGCGGTTGCCTCGGGATCGCGGTGATAACCCTTCATCACACTGGGTCCACGAATGAGAATCTGTCCCCGTGTTCCCGGTTCGACATCGGCATCCTTCTCATCCACGATCCTCATCTGGCTCAAGACAGGCTTCCCGATCGAACCGTGATGCTCCGAAAACTCATCGGGAGACAGATAGGATCCAACCGTTGCGGACTCGGTCATTCCATAGATCTGCCCCAGTCTGATCCACGGAAATACCTTGTTGACGCGCTCCAGTGTGGATACGGTAATGGGCGCGGAACCGAAACAGAACAACCTGACTGTGTCGAGTGAATGCCGCTGCGGCACGAACTGCTCCGTCATGAAGATGATGATCGACGGCACCACCGCGAGCACCGTGGTCCCTTCAGCGCGAGCCCGCGCGAACGTGACCTCCGCGTCGAAGGGTGGATCGATGATCAGCGTCGTGCCGGCAAAGAACGGACCCATGCGCGAGACGAACGCCCCGGCACTCGTGGTGAGCGGAATGGGTGTCTGCACGATGTCATCAGCACGGATACCCCACCCCCTGGCCATTGCAGCGCCACCGGCGACGCTGTTCGCGTGTGACAGCACGACCGCCTTCGGTTTTCCGGTCGTGCCCGACGTCATGACGATATAGGCGTCATCTGACGATTTGGGGCGTGGATGAGATGCACCCAAAGCCCTCTTTGGCGCAAGGAGCAGTTGCCAGTCGAGGATGCCCGTCTCGCCTTGCCTGTGAACTTCGAAAATCGGTCCCACTGCCGGCAACTGCGAACCCAATGCACGAATCTCCGCGACGACCTCCTTCCCGGCAACCACTGCCCGGCATTCGGTCAAATCCAGCGCGTGCCGCAATTCGTCGCGCTTCGAGCCGGGATTGATCAGGACCGCGACCGCACCCAGGCGCGCGCACGCGAGTTCCGTGAGTACGAATTCATAGGCTGCGGCGTTCCCGAGCACGATGGCAACGCGATCGCCCGGCACGATGCCGTGGTCACGCATTCCAGCCGCCACGTCCTCGGCCCGACTGGCGAGTTGTTCGTATGTCAGCCGCTTGATCGTGCCATCGAGCGAGCATGCAACGAGCGCGAGCTTGTGCGGTTGCCGGCTCGCATGCCCCCAGATGATCTCGACCGTCGTTTTCCACTCGATGTCCTCGGGCAACGGGACAACAGCGTCATGCGGGTTGTCTTGGGTAGCCATCACGACGCCTTGTTGAAAACGGGTTTGCGCTTGCTGCGAAATGCGGCAACGGCCTCGCGGTGATCCTCCGTGTAGTTGGTCAGCAGTTCATACCCGAGACTCGCGTCGAGAATCGAAGACGCAAGCTGCTTCAAGCCGATGTTGACCGACGCTTTGGTCCACCGAATGGCCTGACGCGCCCCGGCGTGCAGTCGATCCACGAATTCGTCGACGCGTGCGTCGAGTTCGGCCGCCGGCACGACATGATTGATCAGCCCCATCCGGGCCGCGTCCGGTGCCGGGATCAGGTCACCCGTCATGAGATATTCCTTGGCGCGGGCATAACCGATGAGTTGCGGCCAGATTACCGCGCCGCCGTCGCCGGCGACGAATCCCACACTGACGTGCGGATCGCCAAACTTTGCGCTCTCGTGCGCGAAGATGACGTCGCAGAAAAGCGCCAGGGTCGCGCCGAGGCCCACGGCTGCGCCATTGACTTTGGCGATGATCGGCTTGTCGCATTCGAGCATCGACATGATGATGCGACGCGCGTCCGTCCCGGCCTTGTGGTATTCGGCCGGGACGTCGATCATTTCCTGCAGCCAGTCGAAATCGCCGCCTGCGCAGAAGGCGCGTCCCGTGCCCGTCAGAACGATGATGTCGGACTCCTCGTCGCGTGCGGCATCGAAGAAAACGCGGCTCAGCTCTTCGTGCAGGACGCCGTCGACCGCGTTGAGCGCTTCTGGCCTGTTGAGCGCAATGGTGAGGATGCGGCCTCGGCGGGAAAAGGAAAGGTTCTTGTACGCTTCGAAGTTCATTTGTGTCTCCAGGATTCAGGAAGTCGTTTCGGGTTACCTAAGGTATCCTGACTATCTACCAATAAATTTTGCTCGTTCCGCGAGGCTGCGAACGCCGTGCTCGACGATCACATCGACGGCGTGTTGCATGTCGGTCGACGCGAACAGCGGCGTGGCAGCGTCGAGGACATGCTGGTCCGCTTCGTCGAGACCCGAAGTGAGGTACTTCCTGATGAGCGCCTTGCCGACAGCGTGCGACGCGGTCGGCCCGGCCGCGAGAATTTTGGCGTACTTCATGACTTCGTCGTTCAACTGGTCGTCGGGAACGACACGGTTCACGATGTTCCAACGCTCGAGCGTGCGCGCGTCATACTGCGAACCGCTAAAGACCATTTCCCTGGCGCGCGCCGCACCGGCCCGTGCCGTGATTCGTTGAATCCCGCCGAGCAGCGTGCTCGTGCCGATCATTGCTTCGGTTTGTCCCAGTCGTGCCGATTCACCCGCCCAGATGAGGTCGCAGGCAAGCGCCAATTCCATTCCTGCCGCCAGACACAGCCCCTGTACTGCTGCGATCGTGGGGAAAGGCAGCGTTTCGAGCTTTCTGATGACCGGCAGGTATAGATCAAACATCTCGCGTGCCGCCTTGGTCGACACGCCAGGAAAGATCTTCACGTCGGCGCCGCCGGAAAAGTAAGGGCCTTCGGCACGTACGACCAACGCGCGAATCGATGACTGGTACGCGGCGTCAACCGCCGCTTTCCAGTCTGCGAGGAGTTCTCGGTCCCACAGGTTGAGCGGGGGATTGTTCAGCGTCAGGACGCCAACATCACCGTCTCGGGAAAAACTAACCACTGCCATCATCGTCTCCTGAATTGGCTTACGGGGTACGGATGATGGTATAGGGGCAGCCCCATCACAAGAACGGTCAACGGCGCAGGACAGCTGTACATTTATGAACAGCCCGTTTTGGCAGTTGCGATTGCGTGCGCGGCGTCTTACAAAGGATCGGCTCAATTATGCCCGCCTCCTTTAGCTCAAAAGCTTGCTCGACGGCTTCAATGGGCTTATTGGAAGGAGCGAGAATGTCATCAGCTGCCGCTTCCCTAAGGGAAGCGCCTCAAGCATTTCATGCGCTTGACTGAGGACCGTTACGTTCAGGACGTACACCACCAGAATTCGCTTCGGCCGTGAGGGTCAACGTCGCTTCTGTGCTATCGACCGGTTATTCAAATGGCATCCGTGTCGAGTCGGCGATTGACTGCAATTGGCCGACTACTACGGTACACAGAGAGCCCGCAGACCGCGAGCCAACTAGCACAAGACCAACGTCTGTCACCGACCCCGCGCAAGCCGTTCACGCCAGCAACGAGTTCGAGCAGCCTGCCCGTTCAGAAGGATCGCCGGGCCTGACGAGCGGAGCGTCGGCACTGTCGCTGGTTTCGACCAACCACGACGTGAGCGTGCCGGTCTCAGCGCAACTGAGCAATCGCACCCGCCCTCATCGATGCATGACGTATTGCCAAAGCGCCTGGCATTCGGTGTCGGCAATCCGGTAGTGCGGCATCGACTTGCGAAGCAGGACGCCCGCCGGGTCGACGCCGTCCTTCACGGCGCGGCAGAAAGCCGTCGCGTCATAGTGACTGATCGGCCCGCCGCGGCGGCTTGCGGCGCCGAGCAAGGCGTCGTGCGTCAGCGGCGGCGCGAACGCGGGTTTCGTCGATGTGCCCACATGGCAATTGACGCATCGCGTCGTAAAGGAAGGCAACGGGCGATCGTCGTCGCGCAGATGTGCGGTCATCGGATGTTGTCCGTTGAAGATTGCACAGCCCATGTCGGCGGATTCGCATGCGGTCTGCGCGCGCGCGAGCGGCGTCATCGCGACGAATGCGACGAGCATCCCTGCGGCCCGCGCTTCAAGGAAGCGGCGTCGGGCCATTCAATGCACGCGCAGCACACGCGAAACGCTCGGCACGCCGTTGGCGTTCAACGCGAACAGCATGTAATAGCCGGGGACCACGACGCCCGGATCGGAAGGAATGTTCAACTGAAACTCCCCCGCGGTGCCGACGCTGAACGTGAGCGGCACGCGCCGCTGCTCGTTGTTCAGCGAATGCGTGACCGATGAGGAACGCATCAGCACGAATGCGCGCGTGCTCCTGCTGGCCGTCACTACGATCGTCGTGCCGAGCTGCGCATCGCTCGGAACGGAGCTGAGAGTCGGACGTGACGCGGCCGATCCGTCGGCGTTGAGCAGATATGGCGGCGTCAATATCTCGATGTCGGTGTGATTGGTCGAACATGATCCGCACAGACCGCCGCCGCCGCTCAGCACACGTCCGTCGTTCAGCAGCAGCGCGACGCTGTGATAGGTGCGCGGCACGGCCTGCTGGGCGAGCGGGGAAAACGTGTTGGTCGCGGGGTCCCACAGCTCCGGGGTGAGGACCGCGTTGTTGTCCGAGAAGGGCTCGGCGAAGGTTTGTCCGCCAATCACGACGACCTGGCCGTTCGGCAGCACGACGCTGTTGTTGAACGCGCGCCGGTAACTCATCGGCGCGATGGTCTGCGTCGTCGCGTTGCCGCTGCTGATGTCGATGAGCGTCGCGTTGGCCGTGGCCGGCGACTGATCGTAGCTCGGCGCGCCACCGACCGCGAGAATCTTGCCGACGTCGTACATGACCGCATTGCCGTTCATCGCGTCGCCGTCGCTGCCACGGTTGCCGGCTGCGCTCACGTTGCCGTTGCCTGCCGTATCGAACCAGTGCATCGCCCGGCTCGGTCCCGCATGGAACACGCGTCCATTGCCGACCGCGAACATCCACGCGTGATTGTCGGAGCGAAACAGGCCTCTCGCGTCGTTCGTGAGGATGTAGTCGTCGAGGATCGCGCTATTGACCCGCCAGCCCGAACCCGAGGTCCACGTTTCGCCGGACTTTCCTCCGAGCCCTCCGCTCCACGAACCGCCCATGACGAACACATTGCCGTTGCTCAACGTCACGCTGCCCTGATAGCCGCGCGGGATGTTCATCTGATCGCTCGCGGTCCATGTGCCGGTCGTCGGCGAATAGATGCTGGTCTGTCGCACGCTCAATCCCCCGGTCACGAAGATGCGGCCATCGGGGAGATTGGAAATGCCGGGGCAGAACATGTCGTGCGCGGTATTGGTCACGATCATTTGCGAACTCGTGCCGTTCGATGGATTGAAGATCGCCGTGTAGGTCCTCGCCGGCGGATTCGCGCTGTCGGTGAAGTCGAGCGGGGCGTCGGCCGACCAGACGAGCACGTTTCCATTGGGCAGATTGGCGGCTTCCAGCGGAACGAGCGGCAACTGATAAGGCGTCGTCCACTTCGATGGCAATGCGGCATGCTGTATCGGCAGGCCGGCCACTTGCCACGTCTGTGTCGCGCTTGCGTTGCACACCTGCTGCGTCAACTGGATTCCTTGCGACGTCGTGCTCGATGCCGTCACGCACAAGCCGCTATGTCCCGCGACGATCGCATAGCCCGCGCCCTGCGGCGTCAACGAGAAGGTCTGATTCGTGCCGCCATTGCAGGTCCACTGGATGATGGGACCGCCCGGGCTCAGGCTTTGGCCCGACACGTCCATGCACAGGCCGCTGTTCTGATTGATGAGGTTGTATCGCGTGCCGGTAGCGGACGGGAACCATTGCTGATTCGCGCCGCCCGTGCAGGTCCACGAAATCACGGGCGCGCCCGGCGTTCTGGACTCGCCGCTGACGTCGGCGCACAGGCTGGTGCCGCTCAGCGTGATGGGCGCCGAGCTTTGCGCGCGGACGGCGTGCGGCATGCCCGCTAATGCCAGCGGCAACGCGACGAGCAGCAAGAAGCGCATGCATTGGACGAGCAGGCTGGACGCGTGGCTCGTCGAACGGATTGCAGGCATGGTTGCCCCCCGTACATGAAGCGGGTTACGTACGCGCGAGCGCGCCGAGTACATCGCAGATGTCTTCGACACGAGGAAGATCGGCGCTTCGCCAGCGCAACATCGCGTTGGCATCGAAGCAATAGACTTGCGTGGAATGGTCAGCGATGTCGCCGAGAGGCGCGTTGCTGCCCGACAGCGCCGCGCGCATCCGGTCCACATCGGCCAGTGCCGGCGTCGCCGCATTCCACGCGGAACTCGCCTGATAGCGCGCGAGCCACGCGCGTAATGCCGAGGGTGAATCCGAAAGCGGATCGATCCCGACCGACAGCAAACGCATGGGACGACGCGCGGGGATTTGCGCAATCCGTCCCTGAACCGCGCTGAACAGCGCGCCTTGCAAGGGACATATCGTGCCGCAACCCGTGTAGACCGTTTGCAGTGCGGTCACGCGCTGGTGCAGCAAGTCGCTGAGCAGACGCTTCTCGCCGGTCTGATCGACGAGCCAGGCATCGTCGAGACGAACGGGCGGCGTGACGAGTCCCAGATCGCCATGCTGCGCGAACGCGGGCGACGATACTGCACCAAGAGCCAGCGCGGCCATCTGGCAAAGCAGCGAGCGGCGAGCTGGTGATGGCGCAGGTGCATGCATGCCGGATGTAATGCTGTCGGGCATCGTTTCGCGGCTTTCCGAAATCGTCGTCATCGGCACGTTCATGATCCCCGGTGAGGGCTCTCAAGGTGAGACTTACATTTCGGAAATGCGCACAGTCAGGCGTTGCGATTTGCATGACCATTGCGTCAAAGATTAGCAGCCCAAATCGGCAATGAAAATTCGAAACACGAAATAAGTAGGTAAATATGTGCATTTGGACACATTCGTTTTTGTATCCCGGCAACGTATGGCCGACGGCGCTTTCGGGTTCGAAAGCGCACTGTAAAACCTGCGCGATTGCTTCCCTCCGCGATTTGCGATAGCTTTCAATCGGTAAAGAGCCTTCCACGTTGCCCGAACGTTCGGTGGCGAGACTGTTCCTGTTCTCCGTCACCATCCCGCAGGGCGCCCCGAGTCGCGAGCAAAGCTGACGCGCTCTTTTGTAAGCCAGGCTGATCGCTCGCCCTCCGTTTCTCGATGTTCAATAGCGGCCGATTGGCGTCACTCACTGCGCTCGACGGCTTCCTCGCCTCGCTGATGCGCTGGTTTGCGGGTAGACGCTGCTACGGGGCATCACGATTGCTCTGTTGCAGCACGATGTTGCCCGACACCGCGTTGTCCGTTCCGGCCCTTCCGGAGAAAGAGAATGCAAATGAACGCGCGCTTTTCCGCTTTTGCCGCCGCACTCGGCGCCGTGCTGATCGCGGCAATCATCGCCGCGTGCAGTGGCGGCGACTCCGGCGGCGGTGCAACATCGGCCGCAGCGAGCCCGGCCGCTTCGAGCGTCGCGAATGCATCGTCGCCCGGCAACGCGATGGACGTCGTCACCTGGCACAACGACATCGCTCGCACTGGCCAGCAACTCGCTGAAACGACCCTCACGCTCGCGAACGTCAATCAAAACACGTTCGGCAAGCTCGCTTTCTATTCCGTCGATGGCGCCGTCGATGCCCAGCCGCTCTTTCTGGCGGGCGTCCCGATCGCGGGGGCCGCGCATAACGTCGTGTACGTCGCGACGGAGAACGGGAGCGTCTACGCGTTCGATGCCGATAGCGGCGCGACGCTATGGAAAGTCTCGACGCTCGGTAACGGCGAGAATCCGAGCGACGACCACAAGTGCAATCAGATCACGCCGACCATCGGTGTGACGGCGACACCCGTCATCGATCGCGGGCGCGGACCGAACGGCGCGATGTATGTCGTGGGGATGTCGAAGGACGCGTCGGGCGGCTATCACCAGCGCATCCACGCGCTCGACATCACGACGGGCGCCGAGCTCTTCAATGGCCCGACCGAAATCCGCGCGACCTATCCCGGCAACGGCGCGGGCAGCCAGAACGGCACGCTCACGTTCGATCCGGGCCAGTACGCCGAGCGCGCGTCGTTGCTCCTGCTCAACGGCGTCGTGTACACCGCGTGGACATCGCATTGCGATTTCATGCCGTACACCGGCTGGGTCATGGGCTATGACGCGAACACGCTGCAGCAGGCGAGCGTGCTGAACGTCACGCCGAACGGTCAGATGGGCTCGATCTGGATGAGCGGCGCGGGCCTTGCATCGGACGGCGAATCGATTTATTTCCTCGATGCCAACGGCACCTTCGACCCGACGCAGAACGAGCACGAGATGCCGATCAACGGCGATTTCGGCAATGGCTTCCTGCGGCTGAACCTCGGGCCGTTGAGAGTGCAGGACTACTTCCAGCCGTCGAACACGGTGCAGGAATCGAACGAGGACGAAGACCTGGGTTCCGGCGGCGCGATGGTCTTGCCCGATTTCACCGATGCAAACGGCAAGGTCTGGCGTCTCGCGGTCGGCGCGGGCAAGAACTCGACGATCTATGTCGTGAACCGCTGGTCGATGGGCAAGTTCGATTCGAATGCAGATCACATCTATCAGGAGCTCGTCGGCCAGATACGCGGACCGATGTTCGGCGCACCCGCATACTTCAACAACAGGGTCTATTTCGGCTCGGTCGGCGACAACATCAAGGCGTTCACGGTAACGAACGCCGCGCTGTCGCGAACGCCGTCGAGTCAGACGCTGAACTCGTTCGGCTTCCCGGGCGCGACGCCGAGCATTTCGGCGAACGGCACGTCGAACGCGATTCTGTGGGCGGCGGAGAACGGGTCGATCGGCGTTCTGCGCGCCTACGACGCGACCAATCTCAATCACCAGCTCTACAGCAGCGTCGATGCCGGTGGGCGCGACCAGTTCGGTGCGGGCAACAAGTTCATCACGCCGATGATCGCGAACGGCAAGGTGTACGTGGGCGCGAAGAATGGCGTCGCCGTGTTCGGGTTGCGGTCGCAATAGCGCTGTCTGCCTATGAACGAGCACGTCGCGCACAGACCCCAGGAACGGAACGAGATCTCGGTCCTTCCTGGACTGTCGTTGTGCGACGGCGGAATGTTTGCCACTTGCCAGTGCGTCCAGCCCAGACCGACCGTGGGCGCATCGGGGTCGCGGAGGTTCTCGCTCACGCGCGGACGCAGCCCGCGCCGACCCGGAAACGCCTTTTCCTCGACGTAGCCGCGCCTTCGCGGCACGCTGGAAGTCGAGGAGTTCTGCAGATCATTTCGTGTCGCAACTCAAGAAGACCGCGGATCAGATGTCGGTCTAGCGACAAAGGTTAGCGCGTGCCGGGTACGGCGTTTGCGGAACACCTCCCAGCGAAGTCGTGACGTCCGATGCCGTCCCGAAACGCTCAACCATTCGTTTTATCTCGCGCCTACGTTGCTGCCGGACAACCGAGCCGGCCTCAACCGCCCGAACATGTTCGGGCTGGGCACACGCCGGGGCATTCGCTCCGAGACCTTGAACCGAGTAGGCCAGTAACGCATCCGCGTGCCTCGGCCTGCCGTTGCAAGGCACTTCCAAACAGTCAACTTTTGACCTGCGCGACTCGCCGTCAGCGCAGTGGCTCAGGTCGTCCTAACGAAAAGGAGTGGTTCATGTTCGTTCATAACAAGCGCCTCCAGTACACCGTCCGCGTGGCTGCACCCAATCCGGGGCTCGCCAATCTGCTGCTCGAGCAGTTCGGCGGTCCGCAAGGCGAATTGGCCGCCGCGTGCCGATATTTCACCCAGGCCGTCAGTGAAGACGATCCCGGTCGGAAGGATTTGCTCTTCGACATCGCAACGGAAGAACTGAGTCACCTCGAAATCATCGGCTCGATTGTCGCGATGCTCAACAAGGGCGCGAAAGGCCAGCTTGCCGAAGCGGTCGAGTCGGAGGCCGAGTTGTACCGCTCGATGACGGGTAACGGCAACGGCTCGCACACGACGGCGCTGCTGTACGGCGGCGGACCTGCCCTCACCAATTCCGCCGGCGTTCCATGGACATCCGCCTACATCGACACGATCGGCGAGCCGACCGCTGATCTTCGCTCGAACATCGCCGCGGAAGCCCGCGCAAAAATCGTCTACGAGCGGCTCATCAATGTGACGGACGATGCGGGTATCAAGGATGCGCTCGGTTTTCTGATGACCCGTGAAATCGCGCATCAGAAGTCATTCGAGAAAGCGTTGCATTCCATCCAGCCCAACTTCCCGCAGGGCAAATTGCCGGGCGTGCCGGAATACGCGAGCGTCTACTACAACATGTCGCAGGGCGAGGACGCGCGTGGCCCATGGAATGAGGGAAACGACTGGAAGTTCATCGAGGATCCGCAACCGGCAGTCGATGGCGGAGACGGGACAGCACGCGTAGGCGTCAATCAGGCCGATGTCGAGGTGCTCAAAGCGATGGCGGCACGGACAGCTTCCGATCCGTCAAGTGATCCAGTCACGGGCGCGGAGATCGGCTCGGGTCAGGCGAGCTGAGCGCCTTGCGAGGCATTTCATGAGGCAGGCAAGCCGTACGGATTCATCAGTGCGGCTTGCCAGTCGAGTCGACGTTCACCACGGGCCGGGACAAGAAGCGGAAAGCAAGCGAATGATCTGAGTGCCCCTGACGCTAGGCATTCGTGCCGCCGTCGATCGTAAGATTCGCCCCGGTGATGTACGCCGCCTCATCGCTGGCAATGAAAGCAACGATTGCCGCGATTTCATCGACTTTCCCGTATCGCTTGAGCGCGGTCATCGCCAATTGGGGCGCTGCCCAATCGCCCGCCGCAGGATTGAGATCCGTGTCGATAGGACCGGGTTGAATATTGTTGACCGTGATACCTCGTTCGCCGACTTCCCGGGACAGGCCCTGCGTGAACATCCGTATGGCCGCCTTCGTCGCAGAATATGGGACGAGGCCCGGAGTCATCATTCGCTCTCCGACGCACGAGCCGATATTGATGATGCGACCGCCGGCCTTCAAATGCTTGAGGGCTGCCTGCGTTGTCAGAAACACGCCTCGAACATTCAGGTTGATGACGTGATCGAGTTCCTCGATAGTCGTCTCTTCGAAGGGTTTCGGAATCGCCGTCCCCGCATTATTGACCAGGATGTCCAGGCCACCGTATGCGGCAACCGTCTGCTGCACCGCCTGATTGATCGCTTCCGGCTTCGCTGCATCTGCCTGGATCGCGATCGCTTCTCCGCCGGCGCTTTTTATTTCTTTGACTACGTTTTCGGCCGCATCGCTGCCCTTGGAGAAAGTAATCGCCACGCGCGCGCCGTCTGCGGCCAGTCTCTTCGCAATGGCCGCGCCGATGCCCCTCGAACCGCCCGTCACAAGGGCAACCTTATTACTTAGCTTAGTCATAAGAACTCCATGTTTTCGGTGAGTCGAACGGTCCGCTTCGGCTTCCAGATGACAAAGCGCGCCGGGTGTGCTGATTCAAGCCCCGCTATTTATAGGCGGTTGAAGAGTTGTGGACGGTCTTTCCTTGCGGCGAATGTTCGGCGGCCAACATTTCTTGTTGATTTCCTGTTGATCAGGCAGCCAGCGTTCAGCGTCGATGTCCTTCGCCGAGTTCGGCGATCTGACTTTGCAGCGCGCCGAGAAAGACACTCACCCTGTTGGGAACGTATCGCCGGCTCGGCATCACCGCCCAGACCGACAAGTCCTCCATCGCTGCATCCTCCAAATGAATCTGCACCAGCGAGTTGTCGGCCAATTGTCGAAAGACGTCCCAATATGTCAACTGCGCGAGTCCGAGACCTTGCACGGCAGCGGTTCGCGCCGCTTCGACACTCGTCGTGGTGAAACAAGCATCCACGCGCTTGCGGATCAACGCTCCGTCGACGACAAGCGGCCACCGTCGCACCGCACTCAGTCGGATACAGGCGTGATTGTCCAGATCGGCAACCGTCGAAGGTCGTCCGTGTTTCTTCAGATAGGCCGGCGCGGCGCAAACGAGGCGAGGATTGGGAGCGATCTTCTTGGCCACCAGCTCGGAGTCCTCCAGGGGCGCAATCCGCAAGGCCACGTCGAGGCCCTGCCCGACGATATCGACCTGACGATCCGAAAGATCGAGGTCGATGCGAAGTTCCGGATTGGCTTCGAGCAAACTCGCAAGCATGGGCAGCACGACGGATTGCCCGAACCCGCTCGGCGCCGTCAGACGAAGCACGCCCGATGCCTTTCCCTGCGACGGGCTGAGCTCGGCGCGCGCACCGGATTCCGCATCCACCATCGCTGAGGCGAACGGGACGAACGCTTCGCCTTCGGCAGTCAGCGTGAGCGACCGGGTCGTGCGATGAAAAAGACGCACGCCGAGATCTTCTTCCAGCGCGGCGATGCGACGCGACACCTGCATGGGAACGACGTCGAGCTGGCGCGCCGCAGCCGAAAGACTGCCCGCCGACGCAACGGCGAGGAAGGTTCGAACGTCTGGAAGGAACATGGTTTATATCCGATAACGTTACGGCGGCTTCACCATTCGATGTCTGTTTCCCCGCCCTCCCAACGCCTAGGATGAAGTCACTTTCCTTCCTTGACGAGCCGCGAAATGAACGACTTCACCTCGCAGATCCTTTCCCCGTACGACGGCAACGGCATTGCAGTGCGCAACCGCATCGCAGTCGCCCCGATGACGCGCATCACGGCCACCGAATACGGCCATCCGACACAGACGATGTTCGACTACTACGGCCGGTTCGCGAAAGGCGGCTTCGGTCTTGTCACGACAGAAGGTATCTATACCGACAAGGCGTTTTCGCAAGGATACCGTTTTCAGCCTGGCCTGGCCGATGACGAACAGGCGCGCGCATGGGCAGACTTCAATCGCGACATGCAGGCACATGGCGCAAGCGTGTTCGCGCAACTGATGCACGCAGGCGCGCTGAGTCAGGGCAATGCTTATCGCAAGCACACGGTGGCGCCATCGGCCGTGCGGCCCAAAGGCGAACAGATGGCGTTCTATTACGGCGATGGACCGTATCCCGAACCCAGGCAGATGACGGATGCCGAGATCGACGAGGCGATCCGGGGCTTCGTGCAGGCGGCGCAGCGCGCGGTGAATATCGGGGGATTCGCCGGTGTGGAAATTCACGGCGCGAATGGCTATCTGCTCGACCAGTTTCTAGGCGCACACACGAATCTCAGAAACGACCGTTGGGGTGGCAGCACGAGGGCGCGAGTACAACTGCTCGTCGATGTCGTGAAGTCGGTGCGGCTCGGCGTCGGCGATGCAGTGCCGGTCGGCATCCGCATCTCGCAGGGCAAGGTCAACGATTTCGCGTCGAAGTGGCCCGGCGGCGAGGCGGACGCCGAAGTGATCTTCGGCACGCTCGCCGACGCAGGCGTGAACTTCATCCACGTGACCGAGCACGAAGCGTGGCAGCCCGCATTCGAAGGCACGCGCGACAGCCTCATCGCGCTGGCTCGCCGCTATGCGCCGAACGCGACGATCATCGCGAACGGCGGCTTGCACACGGCCGAACGTATAGCCCATGCGCTCGGGTCCGGCGCGGACATCGTGACGGTCGGACGCGGCGCGCTCGCCAATCCCGATCTGCCGATGATGCTCGCGAGCGGGCGCGAACCGAGGCAGTTCGATAGCTCGATACTGCAACCCATCGCCAGCATCAAGGACGACGAGCTCGCGATGCAGTTCTCCGCCTGAACGCGATCGTGAGCGCGGGCGCGTATCCTCAGTCCTTGACACGCGCCTGCTGCGTCTCCACATTCGAGCGCCGCCAGTGCGCCGGCGTCATGTCGAAGTGCTGACTGAACGCACGCCTGAAGGCCGCCACGGATTGATAGCCGACGGTCTCGGCCACCACTTCCGTCGAGACGCCTGGCCTCTTCAACTCGTTTGCCGCCAGCGCCATTCGGACGCTGGTCAGCAGATCGATGGGTGAACGTCCCACCTTGTTCTGAAAATGACGGATCAACGTCGCGCGCGACATGCTGCATAGACTCGCCAGTTCCGGCAGCGTCCAGTCGCGCGCCGGATCGTTGAAGATCGCGGCGAGCGCGGGCGACAGACGCGAATGTCCCGCGAGCGTCAGCAGACCGGCGGGCGCTTCGTCGGACTCCGCGCTCGCACGCAACGCCAGCGCGAAAAGCGCCGCCGACAGCGCGTTCATCATCGCGTAGCCGCCGAGATTGTCGGCGATCGATTCCGTCCGCATCAACGCGACGAGACCATTCAACTGTTCCAGCGCCGCGCCCTGCCCGCTGCCCTTCGCTGTCGACGTACGGACGACGAGCCGCGCCGGCAGATACGCACGAACGAAGCGGTCATGCGGCGGCGCCAGGATGATCCGTCCGCACAGCATATCCAGACGCTCGCCGGCGCCCTTGTTTTCGCTGATGATCAGGTTCAGCGCCGCGCGTTGCCGGGCAGGCTTCGGCCGCGCCCCGCTGCCATCGCGAAGCGTATGCGCCGAACCGTGCGTGAGCATCACGATGTCCCCTGCGCGCAGATGTTGCGGCTTGCCACCGCCCGGCGTCTCCAGCACGGCCGATCCACCGAGCACGATGTGATACGGCATCTCGCCCGCGTCCGAATCGGCGTAAATCACTTCCCACGGCGCGCCGTACGAACAACGAAGTTCGAGCTGGCCGCGCACGGTCATCATGCCGAGCAGGCGGCTCAGCCAATCGATCGACATCGACATGCTTACCTCGAATGAAACGATGAGACTTTTGAGCATGATATTGAGAATTTAGCGACTCAACAAGCTCATCCGGCGACCCTAAAGTGGAGGCTCCTAACCACCACCGAATGAGGTCCACCATGAGCCGCATCTCCATTCCCGCCGTCGCTAACGCCACCGGCGACACCGCCGACGTCTACGCACGCGTTCGCAAGATCGCGGGCGGCAGCGTGCCGAATCTGTTCGCGGCGCTCGGCCATCTCGCGCCCGCGACGCTGAACGCCGCGCTCGACGCCGAAGGCGCGCTGGCCGCCAGCAGCCTGAGCAAGCAGGATCTGGAAACCATCAAGCTGCTGGTCAGCGAGCAGACGGGTTGTGACTACTGCGTAGCCGCGCACGTGATGCTCGGCAAGATGACCGGTCTGACGCCGGAAGCGCTCAGGCAGATTCGCGCCGGCCAGCCGACCGGTGATCTCAAGCGCGATGCGCTGATCCGCTTCGTGCGGCTTTTGCAGACGACGCGCGGCACGATCGGCGCTGACGAACTCGCCGCCATTCGCGCGGCAGGTTATCGCGATTCGCAACTGGCGGAGATATCGCTGGCGATTGCGATGACGATCTTCACCAACACGTTCAACCGCATCAACGACACCGACGTCGATTTTCCGCCCGTCGAGTAATGCCGACACTCGCGAGCGGATCCGTCCGCTCCACATCGATTCATCCGTTAGCTGATTGGGAGAAGGTCATGTCTCAGATCGAACAGTTCGATACGTTGATTCTCGGTAGTGGTCAGGGCGGCAAGCTTCTGGCATGGCATCTGGCGCGCTCGGGGCAGCGCGTCGCCGTGGTCGAGCGGCAGTGGGTAGGCGGCTCGTGTCCCGCGGTCGCGTGTCTGCCCAGCAAGAATGAAATCTGGAGCGCGCGCGTGGCGCATCTGACGCGGCATGCCGCCGATTTCGGCGTAGCGACGGGAGCCGTCGCCGTGGATATGGCGAAGGTTCGCGATCGCAAGCGCGGCATGGTCGAACGGGAAGCCGCGTTTCACGTGCAGGCGTATGCATCGAGCGGCGCCGAGCTGATCATGGGCGTCGGACGGTTCGTCGGGCCGAAGACCATCGAGGTGCAGCTCAATGACGGCGGCACCCGCACGCTCGGCGGCGATCAAGTGGTGGTCAATGTCGGCACGCATGCCGCGATTCCGGATGTGCCGGGCCTGGCGTCGGCCGATCCGTTGACGCACATCGGCGCGCTGGATCTCGATCGCGCGCCATCGCATCTGATCGTGATGGGCGGCGGCTATATCGGCGTCGAGATGGCGCAGGCGTATCGGCGCTTCGGCAGCCGCGTGACGATCATCGAGCGCGGTGCCCGACTGATGGCCCGCGAAGACGCGGACATCGGCGACGAAATGCTGCGCATACTTCGCGCGGAAGAGATCGACGTCGTGCTGGACGCGCAGACGATCCGCGTCGAAGGACACTCGGGCACGCAGGTGCGCGTCGTCGTGCGCACGTCTTCGGGCGAGCAGACCGTAGAGGGCAGCGACATTCTGGTCGCGGCCGGGCGCATTCCGAACACCGCCGATATCGGCCTGGAGCGTGCAGGCATCGAACTGGACGAGCGCGGCTATATCCGCGTGAACGATCGGCTGCAAACGTCGGCGCGCGATGTGTGGGCAATCGGAGAGGTCGCGGGAAGCCCGCAATTCACGCATGTTTCCGTCGATGACTTCCGGATCGTGCGCGACAACATGGCGGGCGGACATCGCAGCACTGGCGATCGGCTGATTCCATACACGCTGTTCACCGATCCGCCGCTTGCGCGCGTCGGCCTGAGCGAAACCGATGCGCGGCGCGAGGGCATCGCCACGCGCGTCGCCACGCTACCGATGAGCAGTGTGCTGCGAACCGAAGCGACCGACGAAACGCAGGGCTTCATGAAGGTGCTCGTCGGCGCGGAAGACGACCGCATTCTCGGCTTCACGATGATCGGCTCCGAAGCGGGAGAAGTGCTGGCCGCGGTGCAGACGGCGATGATCGCAGAGCTTCCGTATCCGAAACTCCGGGATGCCGTGATCTCCCATTTGACTATTGCCGAAGGTCTCGGGCCATTGCTGTCCAGGTTGCCTGAGCGCGCCGCGTAGTAGTGGCGCGCGGTAGCTCGGGAGTCCGAGCTACCGCGCCTGTCCGCAGCATGTGCGGAGCCGTTCGTCGTCTAAACTGCTTCTATGGCGCACAGCCCGTGGCGCCCCCTTGACGGGTGGGATTCGTCGCTGCATCGCGCAGATGATACGGCCGCAGGGCTCACGATCGACTCTGTTAGTCCGACTCTGTTAGTCCATGTGTACGAGCGGTCCAACGGAGGACGTCATGTCTGCGACCGAACCCTGGATATGTCCGACGTGCGCCAATCACGTCATCACACCGTTCTGCCCGATGTGCGGCGAGAGCCCGCTCCGGCCTCCCGACCTGACCCTGCGCGGGATCGGAGCGAAGCTCCTGCACGCGGCGACGACCATCGACGGGCGCCTGCTTCGCACGATCTGGATTTTGCTGCGTCATCCCGGCGAGCTGACGGTCGCGCATCTGAACGGAAAGCGGATGCCTTATGTGCCGCCGTTCCAACTGTTTCTCATCGCCAACGCGTTCTTCTTCGCAATGCAGTCGCTGACCGACACTCAGGTCTTCGGCTCGACGCTGCAGTCCCATCTCTATCTTCAGGACTGGAGTCCGCTCGCGCGGTCGCTGGTGGCCGAACGCGTCGCGAAACTACGGACGGACCTGCCCCAGTACACGTCCATTTTCGACCGTGCGGCGGTGCTCAATGCCAAGTCACTCATTATTCTCATGGTGATTCCGTTCACGCTGCTGTTGTGGATGACCTTCCTCCGCGCGCGCAAGCCATTCGTCACATTTGTCTATTTCTCGCTCCATCTCTATGCGTTCTTGCTGTTGCTGTTCTCGCTCGCGCTCGGCGTCGCGGCCATCGAGGTCCATCTTGGCGGCCTCGGACTCGATTCACCCGTCGTCGACAACCTTCTTTCGATCCTCAATCTGAGCCTCTGTGGCGGCTATGTGTTCCTGGCTTTGAACCCAGTCTTCGGCTCTCACGGTGTGACAAGGCTCCTTAAAGCGGCAACTTTGGCGCTGACGGCTGGCCTCATCGTTCTAGGCTACCGATTCGCGATCTTTCTCATCACGCTATACACGGCGTAACCACGGAACATCTTGTGCAAAGCGCGGAGCACGCTGCGCCCGGACGGCGTAAAGTGATGTCCGCGAGGCCCGGTTCTCGACGCGCCACCCCAGGCCGGCGAACCGCACGAGCGTTCCGCGAATCCAGCATCGCGATCCGAGCCCTCCGCATCACACAAACAACCCAGGAGACAGTCATGGCTGACCCAAAGAATCCCTTCGAAGATCTGACCAGGATGCTCGAACAGTTCAAGGTGCCCGGCGTCGACATGTCGGCACTGGTCGAATCGCGCAAGAAGGACATCGAGGCTATCGTCGAAGCGAACAAGACCGCGTACGAGTCCATGCAGCAACTCGCCCGCAAGCAGACCGACATGCTCACGCGCGCGATGCAGGACATTCAGGAAGCGGCGAAAACCGGCATCAGCGATCCGGGCAAGCAAAACGAATTCGTGCGCAATGCCTGCGTGAAAGCGCTCGAAGACATCAAGGATCTCGCGGAAATCGCACGCAAGTCGCAGGCCGACACGATGGCGAACATCACGCAGCGCGCCAACGAGCACGTCGACGAAATAAAGAAGATGCTGCAGCGAAAATAGCGCGGTTTCGTCCAGTCGGAACGCTGCACCTCGGCGCGCCCTGTCTGATGACAAGGCGCGCGACGTGCTTTTGACGATGACCCCAGGGAGACAACATGGCCTCGCCGTTCAACATGCCGGAGGAGTTCGTCCGGGGGTTTTTCAAATCCGGGCAGACGCTGCTGGAAGCCTATATGGGCGTCGCCGGCAACACGACCGACTCGCGTTCGGCGTCCGGCAGGACATTGCCCGCGCTGGCGCTCGCGCAAGCTCAGGCGCATTACTGGCAGCAGCAGATGGCGCTCTATGCGGGCATGATGGCGAGCGCGACCGGCCAGAAGCCGGCGCCCGCCATTGAGCCGGAGCGCGGCGACCGCCGCTTCAAGTCGGATTCCTGGCACGACAATCCGTGGTACAGCCTCCTCAAGCAGACTTATCTGCTCAATTCGAAGCTGCTCAACGACATGGTCGAAGCCGCGGATATCAACGCGAAGGAGAAGCACAAGCTGCGTTTCTACGCGCGACAGTTCATCGACTCGATGAGTCCGGTCAATTTCGCCGTGACCAATCCGGAGGCGATGCAAACCGCGATCGAGACGCAGGGCAAGAGCATGCGCACGGGGTTCGCGAATCTGCTCGAAGACCTCAGGCGCGGACGCATCTCCATCACGGATGAAAGTGCCTTTGAAGTCGGGCGCAATGTGGCGGTCTCGAAGGGGTCGGTGGTATTCGAGAACGAACTGTTTCAACTGATCCAGTACGCGCCGCTCACGGAGAAGGTTGCCGAGCGGCCGCTCGTCATCGTGCCGCCATGCATCAACAAGTTCTATATCCTCGACCTGCAGCCGGCGAATTCGTTCGTGCGCTTCGCCTGCGAACAGGGGCAGACCGTGTTCCTCGTGTCGTGGCGAAACCCCGACAAGGAACTGGGCCACATCACCTGGGACGACTACATCGAGAGCGGCGCGATCAAGGCGATCGAAGTGGCGCGCGCGATCAGCCGCGCCGACAAGGTCAATGCGGTCGGCTGGTGCGTCGGCGGAACGATTCTGTCGTCGGCGCTGGCGGTATTGCGCGCGCGCGGCGAAGATCCGGTCGCGAGCCTCACGCTGCTCACGACGATGCTCGATTTCAGCGATCCCGGCGACCTCGGCGTGTTCATCGACGAGGCGGGCGTCACGCAGCGCGAGCAGACCATCGGGCGCGGCGGCATTTATTCGGGCGGCGAACTGGGCTTCGTGTTCCAGACGCTGCGTGCGAACGACCTGATCTGGCCGTATGTCGTCGACAACTACCTCAAGGGCGGCGCGCCGCAGGCGTTCGACCTGCTCTACTGGAATGCCGACGGCACCAACCTGCCCGGGCCGATGTACGCCTGGTATCTGCGCAACATGTATCTCGAGAACAATCTTTGCCAGCCGGGGCGGCTCACCATGTGCGGCACGCCGGTGGATCTCGCGCGCATCGACATGCCCAGCTATATCTTCGGGACGCAGGAGGATCACATCGTGCCGTGGAAGGGCGCGTACCAGTCGACGCGTCTCCTGGGCGGCGAGACGCAGTTCGTGCTCGGCGCGAGCGGACATATCGCGGGCGTGATCAATCCTGCATCGAAGAACAAGCGCTCCTACTGGATCGACGGCAAGCTCGGCGACGATCCAGAAGCGTGGCTCGAATCGGCCACTTCGCAGCCGGGAAGCTGGTGGACGCACTGGAGCAAGTGGCTGCAAACGTACGCGGGCGAGCAGGTCGCCGCGCCGAAGAAGCTGGGCAGCGCGAAGTTCGCGCCGATCGAGCCCGCGCCGGGACGTTATGTTGCGAAGCATCCACCGGAGGCAACGGTCGCCTGAGCATTCATAAACATGCCGAAACCCGGGTCAGGATCCAGGGGCCGCGTCCGTCTCGCTGGCCCGCGCGAGGGCTTGCGTATCGATATATTCCCGGATGTTCGCGAGCTTGCCATTTCTAACGGTAATGGCGAAGACCCAATCGTCCTTGAACGTTTTATTCGTCGCTTTGATTTTGCCCGTAGCGACGCCGATGACCAGAACCCGGTCCCCCTGCGCCACGAATTCGGGGGGCTCCGGGTATGTCATTTCCACCTCGTTCGAAGCCTTCTGAAGCACGTTCGCCAATCCCGCGTGCCCGCGATGCGTGCCAGCCAGCGGCCAGTCCTTGCCCGGAATGATCCACTCGATATCTTCGGCAGCCAACGCCAGCAGAGCTTGCTCATCGCCGCGACCGATTGCTGCAAAAAAATCCTTCACGATCCGGACATTCTCTTCAGTGCTCATCGAAATCTCTCCATTTCATCAGTCGAACTTGACCAGGTCCTTGAAGATCAGTTGACCCCAGCTGTTTTCGCGCCCCTGCACGAGCAGTCCACCTTCCGAAAGTCCGCCAAGTTCGATGGGCGAGAAACCGAGATCTTCCGCAAGCGCACCGATCTCCGCTGCGGCGCCGTCATCGTCGCTCGCCAGGAACACGACTCGCCTCCCACCATGTACGGCCGGGTCTTGCGCGAGGACCGCGGCGGCCAGATGATTAAAGCCCTTGACCAGCCTTCCACCAGCGAAGGCCTGCGCGACGAACCTGGACGAAGCTTGTCCTCCCAGCTTCTCGGGGGGCACGCCGTAGGCATTCCTTGGCGATCCTCGACGCTTGCCGAAGGATGCCAGCCAGCGCTCCGTCTCAACCAAAGGCAAAAAAGCCCGAAGGCCTGCGACGCGCAAGCGACACTCTTAAACCCCGAAACCAGCGAATCGTGAGTTGAATGGCGCGGACTCGTCCTGATCCGTCGGGGGATTAACCCGCGCTAAGTGCTGTGATTCACACGGAGAGCTAGAGTTGTGGTTAACTATATGAATCATGAACACGGCCTCCTTCCACGCTAACGCCGACCTACGGCTTCCGCGCTATCAGCTGATCCGCGACGACCTCGTGCGTCGAATCGCCAATGGGGAATGGACGCCCGAGCAGGCGCTACCGACCGAGGCCGACCTTTGCGAAGCCTATGTCGTCTCGATCGGTACGCTACGGAAAGCCATCGAACTGCTCGTAGCAGAAGGCGTCGTCACGCGCACGCAAGGGAAAGGAACATTCGTTCGTCGACCGCGGTTCGATTCATCTCTTTTTCGCTTCTTTCGGTTCAAATCGGCGGACGGCCAGCCGGTCCAGCCGATCGGCAGAGTTTTGAAGCGTGAGATCGTGAAGCCGAACAAGGCGATCCGCGATGCGCTCCAAATGGAGCCGACCGAAAAGAGCATCCACCTGTCCCGAGTGCGTCTCATCGATTCGAAACCGGTTCTCCGCGAGGAAATCTGGCTCGCCCGACCCCGCTTCGATGCGTTGGCGACCCTTCCGCTCGACGACTTCGGGAACCTCATGTATCCCCTCTACGAGCGGGCTTGCCGGCAGATAGTGGCATCGGCTACTGAAACCCTGACCGTCGAACAGGCCAATCAAGAGGATGCGGCGGCACTTCACGTTGACGTCGGCAGCCCCGTTATTATGGTCAATCGAGTGGCGCTGGATTTCGCCGGAACACCGATAGAATGGCGCACAACGCGAGGTGCCGCGACAGGGTTCCAGTATCAGGTAGAAATCCGGTAACCCTCCCTTTCTAGCCCGCCCGAGCGCGGGCTCCTTGACAGACAACGTTCTCCCGGCTTTACGCGCAACCTGTGCGTGCCTTTTCGCGCCTGACCGATTTATCGTTCGCGCTCCGGGTGCTCCCCGCATCGTTCGGGTAACACCTCATAGTTCGCCGACGTCATCAAGAGATATAAAGATATATATGTTTATATCTTGCGTCGGATGCCACTGCCCGTCTCCACGAGGGACCAGTGTCGCAGGCGATATTTCTGGGGGGTACATGGATTCGATTCCGATTTCTGAACAGCATGTGATGAGAAAGATGGCGTGGCGACTCATGCCGCTGCTCATCGTGATGTTCCTCATCGCGTTCATCGACCGGCAAAACGTCGGATTCGCAAAGCTTGAAATGGTGCAGGCATTGGGGATGACCGAGGCGGCCTATGGTTTTGGCGCATCACTGTTCTTCATCGGTTATCTGCTGTTCGAGGTGCCGAGCACGTTGGCGCTCCACCGCTTTGGAGCGCGTACATGGCTGGCGCGAATCATGATTACGTGGGGCATCATCACTGTCTTGCTCGCCTTTACGAAGTCGCTGCCCCTGTTTTACTTTTACAGGTTCGCGCTCGGCGTAGCTGAGGCAGGCTTCTATCCTGGCGTCATCTACTACCTCACGCAATGGTTCCCGCAGAGCTATCGAACGCGGGTGCTCGGGTTCTTCACCCTGGGTAGCGCACTGGCCAACATGCTGGGGTCGCTTGTCGGTGGACTACTGCTTTCGCTCGGCGGCACGTGGGATTTGCAGGGCTGGCAGTGGGTGTTCATCGCAACCGGCATTCCGGCCATCCTCATCGCCTTTGTTGCGCTGAAGTATCTTCCGAACTCGGTGCAAGTCGCGCCATTCCTCTCGCAAGCGGAGAAGGAGATTGTACTGGCGGCTTTTCAAAGGGAGGCGCCTACCGAGGCGAAGGCGTCGCATCCCTGGGCTGCATTCATCGACCCCAAGGTTCTCATGTTTGCTGCGACCTACATGCTGATGTCGACGTCACTTTATGGCGTGACCTACTGGATGCCTACGCTGGTGAAAAGCTATGGCGTCTCGTCGACGGTCAACGGTCTGCTCAACATGATTCCGTGGGCACTGGCAGCCCTGCTCCTGCTGTGGCTGCCGGGCAAGCTCAAACGAGAGCGCGTTGTCCTTCGAGCGATGACCGTCGTTGCGGGTGTTGGAGTCGTTTGCTTCGCTTCGAGCCTGGTATTGCCAACCGTTTCCCTTCGCTTCATTGCTCTGTGCCTGGGCGGCGCGTGTATTCCATTGCTGTATCCGTGCTTCTGGTCGCTTCCGCCGCGCTTCTTCTCGGGTGCCCGAGCCGCAGCGAGTGTTGCGGCCATCAACTGCATCGGAAATCTTGGAGGTTTCTTTGGCCAAAACCTCATGCCCTATGTCGGCAAGATCAGCGAGAGCCACACTGCGCCGATGCTTGTTCCTACCGCATGTCTTTTAGTGCTCGCGATCGGAACAGCCATCGCACGGTCGGTCGGCGCACGGCGGCAGGCAGTAGGGACCACCGTGCAGCGGACCTGAGTCAACCGTAGCGCTCCCGGTCTAGATCAGCGACGCGTCTTGGCCGGGCCGCCCCACCGAAGCGGCTCGTTTCGATCAACCGCACGAGCCGCGCGACGATCTCGTGTACGGTTGTCCCCGGTCCGAAGATTTCCGCCACGCCCATGTTCCGTAGAGAACGCGCGTCATTATCCGGCACGATCCCGCCGACGACGACAGGCGCACATACGTCGGTTTCTCCAAGCTCGCGCATGAATTGAAGCATCAGACTTCCATGCGCTCCCGCAAGCGACGAAATGCCGATTACGTCGCACCTTTCTTCCGCGGCAAATCTCGCTGCGCGCGTCGGAGAAGCGAACAGGCCGCTCATCGCAACATCGAAGCCCGCGTCCTTCAGCGCCGCCGACACCACGTTCGCGCCGCGATCGTGTCCGTCGAGTCCGAGTTTCGCCATCAGCAGGCGCGGCTTTCTGCCTAGTTTCTTCGCGAGTCGCGCAACCTGTGCGCTCGCCGCGTGCCATGCCTCGTCCTCTGCGCATTGTGTTCCATACGCATTCGACGTAACGTCCGATGGCTGCACATAGCGCGGCCAAACTGCTTCAAGGGCACGCGTACACTCACCCACTGTCGCCCGCGCGCGCATGCAGTCGATCGTCAGTGCAAGCAGGTTGCCGGCATCGTCGTGTGCGGCGCGAGTCAATGCCGAGAGCGTGGTGCTCACGCGATATTCGTCGCGTCGGCGCTTGACTTCGGAGATTCTGCGCGACTGTTGCACGCGCACGCGCTCGCCATCGATTGCGACGCATTCGGGAGCATCGTCATCGGCCTCGATTGCCGCAAAGGCGTTAGTGCCGACGATCATCTGTTCGCCCGTATCGATGCGCGCCTGCGTCGCCGCCGCGCTTGCGTGAATCTGCTCCCGAACCCAGCCCGTCCGGATCGCCTCGCGCGCGCCGCCGCCCGCCTCGATTTCATCGATCATTTCGCGCGCCCGCCCGGCAAGATCGGCCGTCAGCGATTCCATCATGTACGAGCCGGCCCACGGATCGATCACGTCGCACAAGCCCATTTCGTGCTGAAGGATCAGTTGCGTGTCGCGGGCGAGTTGCGACGCCGATGCGGACGGCAGCGCGAGCGCCTCGTCATGCGCATTCGTGTGCAGCGACTGCGTTCCGCCGAACACCGCAGCCATCGCCTCGACGGTCGTACGCACGATGTTGTTATGCGTGCGCGTCGGGCTGAGCGACCAGCCCGAAGTCTGGCAGTGCATGCGCAGCGCACGGCTTTTCGGCGTGCTCGCACCCTCTTCCGCCGCGATTCCCGACCACAGCAGGCGCGCGGCGCGCAGCTTCGCGATCTCTGTATAAAAGTCCGTTCCGGTGCCGAAGAAAAAGCTCAGTTGCTCGCAAACGGCCTCGGCCTCCAGACCGCGCGCACGCAATGCGCGAAGATATTCGCGGGCATTCGCGAACGTGAGCGCAAGTTCCAGCGAAGCATCCGCGCCCGCTTCCTGAAAGTGATAGCCCGACACGGAAAGCGCCTTGAAGCGCGGCATGTGTTCATTCACAAACTGCGCGACATCCGCGACGATGCGCATCGACGGCTCCGGTGCGAACACATAGGTATTGCGCACCATGAACTCCTTCAGGATGTCGTTCTGCACCGTGCCCGAGAGCGAATCCCTCGCAATGCCGCGCTCTTCGGCCGCGACGATGAAAGCGGCGAGCACCGGCAGCACTGCGCCGTTCATCGTCATCGAGACGGACACGCGATCGAGCGCGATGCCTTCGAAAAGACGCGCCATGTCCTCGACGGTATCGATCGCCACGCCTGCAAGGCCGACGTCCGCGCGTGCTTCTTGATCGGTGGAATCGTAGCCGAGCTGCGTCGGCAGATCGAAGGCCACGGACAAGCCTTGCGCCCCATGTGCGAGCGCCTTGCGAAACGCGAGATTCGAATCCGCGGCGTCCGCATAACCGGCGTACTGGCGAATGGTCCAGGGCCTCGACGTGTACATCGACGCATACGGTCCGCGCACGAATGGTTGCGCGCCGGGTTGCGAACCGAGATGCTCGATGCCGTCGAGATCCGCCGACGTGTAGAGCGGCTTCAATGGAACGCGTCGCGGACGGCTCATGCGCGCCTCCGTGCCTTGTGCGTGAGGACGTCGGCGATCTTCCTGCCGTCGCTCGTGCGTTCGATCTCGCACCAGTGCGCGACGCGCGTCTCGTCGACGAACGCGCGCCGGAACGTCAGCCGCAAGCGCTCGCCGACATCGATGTTGCCGTGATAGTGCAGTTCGCGCGAAACGAGCGCGGGGGTATCCGCGAGACGCCAGGTCTGCCATTCCGCACGATCGACAAAGCCCTGGAAGCTCGCGAAATAGAGGAAGTCCGCACCGTTGAAATCGTTGTAAGGGCACGGCAGAAATTCGACCGGCGCGCAGTCTGCCGCGTGCAAGCCCATTTCGGCGATGCGCGGCCCCGCTTCGCGCAGACGCAGTTCTCGCGCGGCGTCCTGCATGTCGGTGATCGCCGCGTTCATCGGCGCAATGTCGCCCTTCATTTTCGCAAAGCTCGCGCGCGCGACCGAGCGGTTGTTGCGCGCCTCGGTGCGCCGCACGAAGGTGGACATCATCGACAGCGAGGCGATCGCGCCATGTCCACGCTCCACGTGATGCTCGCTGACATGGCGCGCCGCACCGATCCGCGCAAGCTCGGTGCGAATGCGCAATGCGTCGTTCTCGCGCACCTCGTGCATGCCGTGCGCGCGCAGCCGGATCGACGTGAACGCGGCATAGGCGCGCGTGCCTTCATCGGCGACGAAGTCGCTGCCGGTGGCATGCGCGAGTGCGTCCCAGTGCCGGTCGCCGCACTCCTTGAGCAGCCAGTTCTCGGACAGGCCCGCGTAGTTGAGTTGCGGCATGCCGGCGCGGTAAGTGTCGTCGTGGCGAGGCATCATGCTTCTTCACGCACACGCAATCGACACATGATCGGGCACGTTCGAACGCTCCGCGCAGATAGCGTCGACGATGTACTGCGCGTCGCGCGCGACGCCGGAGAAGCGTCCCGAGCCCCACGTATGCAGCCACGGGAGGCCGACGAAATAGATGCCCGGAACGGCCGTCACGCCGCGCATATGCGCCGGATATCCGCGCCCGTTGAACACCGGCGCGTCGAGCCAGGCGAAGTCCGGCGTGAAGCCGATGCACCACACGATGGACGTGATGCCGCTCGCCTGCAAATCGAGTTCCGCGCGTTCGCCCGGCGGATGCCACAGCGGCTCGTAACGCGCGGCAGCCGGCGCATCGATACCATGCTTCTCGATGAAACCGTCGATGCTCGCGTTGATGCGGTTGTACGTGTCGTCGGCGTCGTCGAGGTTGGCGCGCAGGTTCGGGGCAAAGCGCAGTTTTCCATCGCGGAAGTCCTCCAGCCGCCCGAACAGTTCCATGCCTTCGGACGCGAAGCGGCGCAGGTCGATGTCGCGCCCGCCGTCACGGCCCGTCACATAGTGATTGGTGTTGTCGCGCACGCCTTCGCGCAGCGGATGATCGGTCACCGGCATGTCGTAGTAGCGCATGTCGGCCAGCCAGTCGACGACATCGCGGCCGCGATAGAAGCGCGCGCAACGCGGCGCCTCGCCGACCGCGAGATGCACCTTGCGGCCCGACAGGTGCAGATCTTCCGCGATCTGCGCGCCCGACTGCCCCGAGCCGACGACGAGCACCGCGCCGGGTGGCAGCGCGTCGGCGTTGCGGTATTCCGACGACTGCATCTGCACGATGCTCTGCGGCAGGCGCTCCGCCATGCGCGGCACGATCGGCGTGTGATAGCCGCCCGACGCGACGACCACCTGATCGGCTGTATACGTTCCGCGCGTGCTGTGCACGACGTAGCCGCCATTGGCGTCACGTGTTACCCGTGTGACTGCCGCGCCTTCGAGCACCGGCGCGTTCACCTTGGCGATGAACGCATCGAGATAGGCGATGATCTCGTCCTTCTTCATGAAGCCGTGCGGGTCCGGGCCGTCGTATGCATGGCCCGGCAGCGCGCATTGCCAGTTCGGCGTGACGAGACAGAACGTGTCCCAGCGCTGAGTGCGCCACGTGTGCGTGACGCTGTGCTTTTCGAGCACGAGATGCCCGATATTCGCCTGTTGCAGAAAGTAGCTGACCGAGAGCCCGGCCTGGCCGCCGCCGATGACGATCACGCCGACATGCTCCGGCGCTGCCTGAGTGGATTCGATGTTCGACATATCCGCTTCCTCTTCGACAAATGGGTCAATCGAGCGCGAGCACGGTCACGCGCGCATCGTGCGCCTCGCTGAACCGTCCCGCGTCCTCTTCGATGCGTGCAAGCTGATCGAGCGCCGCGGAGCACGCGAAGCCGTACTTCTCGCGCACGCGCTCGGAGCCGATGTTGAGGGCCTCGCGCGAGCGCGCGACGAAGTCGCCGACGGCATAGCTCTCGCCCGCCGCGAAGTATTCGCCGACGACTGTCGAGGGCGAGTAGCAGTTCGCCTCGACGCCGTCCGGCCAGCGAATTCGAAAGTGCATGACAGGCATGTCCGAGCCTCCGTTATGGGTTCATCGCGCACATATGAACGGTTCCTCGCGAAAGTTCCACAGCAAGGCAGTCTCGTCGCCGCGCGTCACGACTACATCGCGCGAATCATCGACTTCACCGATCACCGCGCTCGCGAGATCGCGCCCGGCGAAACGCGCCAGAACCTCGCCGACATGCTCGCGACGCACGGAAAGCACGAAGCCGAAGCTAGGAAACGCCGTGAGCCAGCGTTCGATATCGACATCGGCGGGACGCGGCAATGCATCGAGATCGATGCGCGCGCCCGCTTCCGAGCATTCGAGCAGCATCAATGCGGTGCCGAGCGCGCCCGCCATGCTGATGTCCTTCGCGGCTTCGCACAGACCGTCTTCGGCGAGCGCGGGCAACAGTTCGAAATCGGCGCGAGCGCGGCCTTCGGGCGATCCCACCGATGCATTCCAGAACGGATACGGCTCCTCGAACCTGCCGCGCAGATCGACGGCCATCACGAGCGCGTCGCCCGGGCGCGCATCGAAACTGGTCAGCAGCTTGCGCGCTCGCCCGACGATCGCCACCGCGAGTTGCGCGCCGTCGCTGCGCACGTTGCTGTGCCCGCCGACGACCGGCACGCCATATACCTTCGATGCCGCCGCCATGCCGGCGAGAACATCGCTGGCGGCGTCCGCGCTGCCGCTCCACAGCGCATCGACGACGGCGAGCGGGCGGCCGCCCATCGCGTAGATGTCGCTCACGTTCACCATGACGCCGCTGTAGCCTGCGAACCACGGCATCGAATGAACGAAATCGCTCACCATGCCTTCGATCGCGAAGAGCAGATAACCATCGCCATCGGGGATCGCGGCGCAGTCATCGCCAATCGCCACGGATTGCGCGTTCGAAGGAAGACGCGAAAGCACATGCGAGATATCGCTCTTGTGACGAAAGCCGCGACTCTCGCGCAGACGTTCTACGAGTCCGGCGAGCGCGTTCACGGCAGCCTCCGCGCCAGCGCGACGAAACCGCTTTGCGGCGTGATGCACGGCGGGTACGCGTCGAGTTGCGCGCGCATCAGATGATGTGGGCGGCCAAAGAGCGTTTCCTCCTGCTGCGTGTCCCAGCGCAGACGGCGAAAGAGCGGCACGTTCTGCGCCTGCACATGCGCGAGAAAAGTCTCGCAGCCCAGCGCATGCGCGCTCGATACCGCGAGCCGGATGAGCGTCGAGCCGATCTTGCCGTGCGAGCGGAAGGCCGCGTGCACTGCGAGCCGCGAGCCGAACCACACGCCCGGCTCCGTCTCGTGAATGCGCACGGTGCCGACCACCTGTTCCGGCATGCCTGCGACGCAACTCAGCGCGACCAGCAGTTGCGCGCGCTCATCGATCTCGTCGCGATCGTCACCGACGAACACGCCCTGCTCGATGCAGAACACCGCGCGCCGCAGCTTGTACGCTTCATCTTCTTCCCACGGCAGCGTCGCCCACTTCACGCGGTATTCGACCGGCGTGTAGTCGAGCTCGAACGCATCGCCCTCGATGGCTTCGACGAACATGTCACACCTCGTACGAAGATAGCGACGAACACGCGCCGCATTTGCCGCAGCCCGCCTTGATATCGGCGGAGCGCATGTTCGCCTGCGCGAGCATCGCGCCGATCGGCGCCAGCACCGAGCGCATGAAGTCGGGCGTGGGCGCGGGATGGTCTTCGAGCGGCGTGCCGCTGATCGGCACGAACGGCACGACGAACGGATACACGCCGAGCGCAATCAGATCGCGCGCCATATCGACGATGGCCTGTGCGCTGTCGCCGAGTCCCGCAAGGATGTACGTGCTCACCTGCCCGCGCCCGAACACCGCGACCGCCGCCTCGAAGGCTTCCATGTAGCGCGACACCGGCACGCTCGCCTTGCCCGGCATGATGCGCTCGCGCACCGCGGGCGTCACCGCTTCGAGATGCATGCCGAGCGTGTCGATGCCGCTCGCCTTCATGCGCTCGAACCAGCGGTCGTCATCGGGCGGCTCGCACTGCGCCTGGATCGGCAGATCGACGGCTGCCCTGATCGCGAACGCGCTCTCACAGAGAATCTGCGCGCCGCGATCGGGCGTCGGCGGCGTGCCGGTGGTCAGCACCATATGCTTGACGCCGTCGAGCAACACGGCGGCGCGCGCCACCTCGGCGAGCTGCTCCGGTGTCTTGCGCGCGATGGTGCGGCCCGCCGCGAGCGATTGCCCGATCGCGCAGAACTTGCACGACTTTCGGCGGCTTTCGTAACGGATGCAGGTTTGCAGCACGGTCGTCGCGAGCACATCGGCGCTGTGCAGCGTCGCGATGTGCGAATACGGCACGCCGTCGAGTGTCTGCATCGCGTAGAAACGCGGCGCCTTCGGAAAGCTGATGCTCGCGATCGGGATCGTGTTGCGCATCAGCGCGCTGTTGCCGTTCGCGTCCGGCTGGTCGGCGACGAACGGCGAATCCCATGCCGTGCTCGTGTGCACGGGCACCATGATGGTCACGCCATCGACGGTGACCGCCTTGTGATCCGATGGACCCGCGCCGCCGCGCCGGCTGGACACACCGGCGCGTGGATCGACCAGTCGCAGGCCGCTCGACTGAAGCTCAGTCATCAATTGCCGGCTCGACGCCGGCAGGTTCTCTCTTGCGCTCATCGTCGTGGGTGTCCTTGAAAGAAGTGACGGGCGTGGCGGGCCGGTCGTTGATCGCGAGACTCAGCAACTCGGGCCGCGCGTAGTGGCCGACCGAATCCATCATGCGTTTGCGCTTGGTGATGAGCGCCATGTCGAGATCGGCGATCACCATGCCTTCGCCTTCGCGCAGCGGCTCGGCCAGATGCTGGCCTTCGGGCGAGACGATCGCCGTGTTGCAGCCGCCGCGCAGCGCACGTTGCAGGTTCGGATCGGGCGTGATGGCTTCGATCTGCGCATCGGTCAGCCAGCCTGTCGCATTGACGACGAAGCAGCCCGACTCCAGCGCGTGATGCCGGATCGTCACTTCGATCTGCTCGGCGAAGATCGGGCCGACCAGCGAGCCGGGAAACTGGCTGCAATGAATCTCTTCATGCTGCGTCATCAGCGCGTACCGCGCGAGCGGGTTGTAATGCTCCCAGCACGCCAGCGCGCCCACACGTCCGACGCGCGTTTCGGCGACCTTCAGCCCCGCGGCATCGCCTTGTCCCCAGATCATCCGTTCGTGGAAGGTCGGCGTGATCTTGCGGCGCTTGAGCAGCAGGCGGCCGTCGGTATCGAAGATGAGCTGCGTGTTGTAGAGGCTGCCGTGATCGCGCTCGTTCACGCCGAGCACGACCACCATGTTCGCGAGCCGCGCGTGTTCCGCGACCGCCTGCGTGACCGGACCCGGCACGACAACCGCCTGTTCGTAGAGCTTCATGTGATCCGCGCCCGAGGCAACCGGTGCGCGCACGAACGAGAAGTACGGGTAATACGGAAGGAAGGTCTCGGGAAACACGATCAGCTGCACGCCTTTCGCGGCGGCTTCGTCGATGGCCGTGCAGACGCGGTCGAGCGTGCCGTTCGGGCGCTCGAAATCCGGCGCGATCTGCACGGCGGCGGCGCGCACGACGCGCTTCGTCGTCAGGGCATCGGCCATGATCGTCACACGGTCCACGTATGGATGACGAGCGCGTTCTCCTTGCGATGAAGCAACTGGAGATCGAGCACATCGAGCGGGTTGATCGGACGAATGCCTTCGATGAGCGACGCCTCGCCGTGTCCGTACAGAGCCTGCAATGCGAAGCGGCATGCGTAGACCTTCCCGCCTTCGGCCATGAACTTCTGCAGTTGCTTGTTGAAGTTGAGATGGCCGGGGAACGCTTCGTCGCCGAGCGTCGGGAAGCCGCGTTGCAGGCCGAGCGTCACACCGGGTCCGTAGAGCAGCACGGAGGTGTCGAAGCCCTTGCGTTGCAGACGCGTGGCTTGCAGCAGATTCACGAAGCCGATCGAGCCTTCGAATGCAACCGTATGAAACGTGACGAGCGCTTTCTCGCCAGGTTCGGCCTTCACGTCTTCGAATACTTTCTCTTCGTAGTCGACCAGATAGTCGCCGTTCTTGTGAAGCGGTTGATTGACTGCGGGCATGGCATTCTCCGATGTTGGGTTCACGTCTCTACCGTCTCGTTTCATCGCGACGGCGAACGCTCAAACGCAACGGATATGCCAATGATTGGCCCGTAAAATGCAATCACCTTGCAATCAAGCAAAACGAACTTGCATGCGCGACGCGAAAAATTTTCGTGCAAGCCAATCCGGGCGGGCTGTCGCTGTCATACGCGGGAGCCTTGCATAAGCGATGCGCGCACACTTTCAGCGCAGCGGTTCCTGTGCGTGGTGCGTAGCACACCGAAGCCGTGCATAAAAGCGATCAATGCAATCAACTGCGATCGGCGCATGCGATCTCTTTTCTTTTGATTGATTTGTCATGCTAAGGTGAATCGAACCTTTGCCGAGGACATCGCGGTCATGAATCAGCCGGCGCATCACTGGATCAGAAAGCTCGAAGAGAGTAGAAAGCCCGCTTATCTGACGATTCCCGATCTGATCGAAGAGGACCTTGCGACCGGACGATTGCGGCCGCGCGATCGATTGCCCGGTCTGCGCGATCTCGCCGACCTGCTCAGCCTCAACTACACGACGGTCGCGCGTGCGTATGCGGAAGCGCGCAAGCGCGGCCTGCTCGATGCGCGCGCGGGTAGCGGAACCTTCGCGCGCGGCAGGACGCAGACGTTGCCGCTCGCCGGGGGCGGCAGTGTCGAGATGTCGATGAACATGCCGCCTGAACCGCCGCTCGTGGCAGCGCGACTGCGCGCGTCGGCGGCGAGCCTGATGGAGCGTGCCGATCCGTTCCAGTTGTTGCGCTATCAGGATTTCGGCGGTACGGCGGCGGATCGGGCGGCGGGACGCGAATGGCTTCGGAAGCGCGTTCCGGATTGCGATGTCGATAACGTGCTCGTTTGTCCGGGCATTCATGGCGCGCTCGTTGCGCTGGTGTCGCAGCTTGCGCGGCCGGGCGAGATCATCTGTCTGGATTCGCTCGCTTATCCCGGGATCAAGGCGATTGCTTCGCAACTGGGCGTGCGCTTGCAGGCCCTCGCCCGCGATGACGAAGGGCCGTTGCCGCATGCGTTCGAAGCGTTGTGCAAGACGGAGAAACCGGGAGCGTTCTACTGCAATCCGACGCTGCAGAATCCGAGCACATTGACCTTGACGCGGCAGCGGCGCGAAGCCCTTGCCGACGTGGCCTTGCGCTACAACGTGCCGATCATCGAAGACGAGCCTTACGGCATGTTGCCTCTCGATGCGCCCGCCACGCTCGCGGAACTCGCGCCCGAACTGACGTATCACGTGACCGGCTTATCGAAGACGCTGGGTGCAGGGTTGCGCGTGGCCTATCTCAAGGCGCCAACGCTGCGGCAGACGCAGCGGATCGCGGGCGCATTGCGTGCGACCACGGTCATGCCGAGTCCTTTCACCGTCCTTCTCGCGACCCAATGGGTCAACGACGGTACGGCGTCGGACGTGCTCGACGCTATTCGCGAAGAGGCATCGGCCCGACAGGCGATCGCGTCGGACGAGCTTCGAGGCTTAGCGTTCGACGCCGACCCGCACGGGTTTCATCTCTGGCTGCCCGTGCCTTCGATGTGTGACTGGAGTGCGCCGGAACTGGCTCTTCAGTTGCGGACTCAGGGCATCGGCGCGGTGGCCGGTGCTGCATTTTCCGCAGACGGGAATCCGCCGAATGCGCTGCGCTTGTGCCTCGGCGGACCTCAGAACCGGGAAGATTGCCGCGAAGCGTTAAGACGCGTCGCCGACATGATGGGCGATCCGCATCATCTGCATATGCCGACGCTTTGAAACGTTGGAGAACCAGGACGGAGACCTCAAGACTTGAACGACGCTTCCATCCTGTCTCCGAGGCGCGCCACCGCGCGGCTGAGATTCCCGAGGTGAGGCGGATGCAAAAGCCACACGTCTAGCTGAGGCGCGAAGCGTGCGACCTTCACGACTTCGAGCCGCCGCTGCCACGCACTATGAGTCAGCACACTTCGCGGAACCAGACCCAGTCCCAAGCCTGAGGCGATGAGCTGCAATTGCATTTCGCTGCCGTGCGTATCCGCTTTGACGCGCAACGCGTAGCCGGCCGCTTCGACTGCGTGTTGCAGCGCCGCCCGATAACCGCATCCTTCCGGGTTCAGGATCCATCCACCGTCCGCGATGGCAGATAGCGTCGCACGACTCGAAACCAGCGGACGCCTTTTACTTTGCACGACGACCAGTTCGATGGTCGAGACGCGTCGGCGCACGTATGCGTCGGCGGGTTGTCTGCCCTTCGGGCTCAGAATTGCGGCGGCATCCAGTTCGCCCGCGTCGAGCAGACGAAGCAGACCGGGACTCCAGTCCGACTTGAGCGTCACGTCGAGCGCCGGAAATGCATCCCCGAGCGCGGTCAGGGCATCGAACAGGACGATGTCGGCGATACCTTGCGGCAAACCGAAACGCAGCTTTCCCGAAGGATCTCCGTCTTCCCGGCTGACATTCATCAGCCGGTCGAAGGCAGCGAGCAATGGCACGGCATGCTCGTGAATACGATGCGCAAGCGCAGTTGCACGCGGCGGTTTGGAATTGCGGTCGAGCAGTTGCGCGCCGAGCACATCTTCCAGTCGCTGGATGCGCTTCGATACCGCCGACTGCGTCACGCACAGCTTGTGTGCGGCACGCGTCAGAGAGGCTTCCTCCACCACCGTCACGAAAGACTTCAGTTCCTCGATCATTATTCCATTCCGTCATTCAAAGCAGTCTGAATATTCGCTTTTGGAAAGCATCGATTGAGTCTAGCCTAGTGGGCGTTATCACGCACTCTTGTTTTGAGGCCACTATGCCACTCGTCCGAATCGATCTTTCGAAAGCCGCGGCACCCGCCGTCGTTCAGGCTGTCAGCGACACCGTCTACGAGGCGATGACCTCGATCGCCGGCGTCCCCGTCAACGACAAGTTTCAGATCGTCACCCGACACGACGCCGACGAACTCGTCTATCCGGCCGATGGCTATCTCGGCATCTCCTACTCTCCGTCGATTGTTTTCATTCAGATCACCTGGAATACCGGTCGTTCGATCGATGTCAAGAAGGCTTTCTACGCCGCCGTCGCCAACGGCATTTCTTCGAAGACGGGACTGCGAAAGGAAGATGTCTGGATCAGTCTGGTCGAGGTCGCACGGGAGAACTGGTCGTTCGGCAACGGGGAAATGCAATACGCGCCTGCGGATTAGCCTCGCATCGGTATAAGCCGGCCAAGAAAAATGTCAGCATGGAGGACGATATGAAGCCACTGGAGCATTTGACCTTTCATTCGCTCGAGTTACAGCCCGTGCTGATCCCGTTGAAGCGACCAATCGTGTCGAAGGTGGGAAGCTTCTCGGACTGGCCGGTCATCGCCGTCACGCTCAGGACCAACGAAGGCGTAAGCGGATGCAGCTATCTCGAACCGTATCTCGCTCATTCGGTGAAGTACATCGTATCGATCATGAGCGACCTGGCGGCCAATAAGAAAGGTAAGCGCATCGCGCCTTTGTCCGATTTTCAGGCCGATCGCAAGTCTTTGAGTCTGGTCGGCTACGAAGGTCTTGCGATGATCGCCATTGCAGGCCTGGATATGGCGGCCTGGGACGCGTTGGCGAAAGCCGTGAATCTCCCGCTGGCGCGATTGCTGGGCGGGGATATCGGCACGGTGCCCGCTTATAACAGCAACGCGTTGTGGCTTACCGATACCGGCAAGCTGGCCGACGAAGCGCTTGCCCTGATCGCCGAAGGAGGCTTCGGGGCAATCAAGCTCCGGCTCGGGCGCGATCGACTGCAGCAGGATATCGACGCAATCGAAGCGGTCCGCCATGCCGTGGGCGGCGACATCAAACTCATGGTCGATTTCAATCAGGGCATGAGATTCGGAGATGCAGTGCGCCGCTGTCATGAACTGGACGATTTCGGGCTTTACTGGTTCGAAGAGCCCATCGCCTATGACAACATCGACGGCTACTCGGACCTGGCGGCCAGGCTCAAGACCCCGCTCTGCCTCGGTGAGAATTTCTACGGACCGCGTGCGCTGTCGCGTGCGGTCACGGCGAAGGCAGGAACCTTCATGATGCCGGACATGATGCGCATCGGCGGCGTATCGGGCTGGCTTCGCTCGGTACCCATTGCAGGCGCAATGGGCATCGACGTTTCGAGTCATCTGTATCCGGAAGTTTCCGCGCACCTTCTGCGGGTTACCGAGACAGCCCATTGGCTCGAATGGCAGGACTGGGTCGATCCGATCCTGGAGGCGCCGTTTCCTGTCAAAGACGGCCTGATCGAGATTCCAGATCGGCCAGGCACGGGGTTCGATTTCGATAAGGAGGCGCTGTCCCGGTTTGCGTTTGGCTGATCTACTGCGCCGTCCATCCTCCGTCGATGCGCAAACTCGTTCCGGTGATCATCGCGGCGGCAGGAGACGCGAGATACAGCACCGCCGCAGCGACGTGATCGCTCGAGAGCAGACGGCCCATCGGGATGCGGTCGAAGACCCAGCGCTTGAACTGCTCGTTCTCGAAGAACGGTTGCGTCATCGGTGTATCGACGAACGTAGGCGCCACCGAGTTCACGCGTATCCTCGGTGCAAGCTCCACTGCGGCTGCTTTCGTCAGCCCTTCCATCGCGTGCTTCGTCATGCAGTACACGGATCGATCGGGCGCGCCTACATGCCCCATCTGCGACGATATGTTGATGATGGCGCGGTCGTCGGTTGCTTCACCTTCGAGCATCTTGCGAACGGCAGCGCGCGTTGCCAGGAATGTGGCTCTGACGTTCAGGCCGATCACGAAATCCAGATCTGAAGTCTTGACGTCCGCGAGTCGCGCAGGGACGTTGGTGCCTGCGTTGTTGACGAGGATGTCCAGTCGGGGAAGTTCGCTGAACGCCCGCTCAAGTTGATCGTCTTTCAGGAGGTCGCATACGACAGGCGTGCACGCGCCACCGTTTCGATGGATGCGGGCAGCGACTTCATCCAGTTCTCGCGCATCCTTGCTGAGCAGATAGACGTGCGCGCCGGATTGTGCGAGCAAAGAAGCGATGTCCGCGCCAAGGCCACGCCCCGCGCCAGTCACGACAGCGCTCTTCCCTTCAAGGTTAAAAAGTTCGTTAGACATATGTCCCTTCAGTATTTCAATTTCGATTGATCGCTTGCTTCGCGACTCGGGCGTTAGTTCGGTCAGCCTTCCTGCGTCGTGCTGGCTGGAATCAGGGTCGACGCTGACGGCGCTCTGCGCTCCTGAACGACCCTCGCGAAAAGGGCGCAGACGAGCGTGATGCCTGCCGCGATCATCGCGAAGATAGCCACAGGGGTGTAGTCGCCGTACTTTGCGAGCAGCGCCGTGGCGATCAGCGGCGTGGGCGCGCCGGCGAGCAGTGCACCCAGCTGGAATCCGATCGTCACCCCGCTATAACGGACTTCGGGGCTGAACATTTCGGCGAACCATGCAGCCATTGGCGAGAACACGGCCGCGTGAGCAATCGTGATCACCATGATCTCGGCGAGCAGGATCATCGTCGGATTCCCGGTTCCTACCATGTGAAAGAACGGGAATGGCGCAACGACTGCGACCAGTGCGCCGAAGATCACGATCTGCTTTCGACCAAACTTGTCCGATAACGCACCAAAGAGCGGATTCGTCAGCAGTTCAAGTGCGGCCGCAATCAGGATGGCGACCAGCACCGTCTTTCTCGGCAAGCCGAGATGGCTCGTCATGTAAGTCAGGCCGAAGGTCGTAAATACGTAGTACAGAATATTGTCCGCAAAGCGAAGTCCCGCGGACATCAGGATCGCCCTCGGAAATCTGCGAACCGCCTCGACGATGGGTAGCTTGACGGTCGAGTCGGAGTCGAGCACCTTCTTGAAAGCGGGTGGTTCTTCGATACGAAGGCGGATCACGAGACCAACCGCGACGAGTACCGCGCTGAAGAGGAACGGGATACGCCAGCCCCACGCGAGGAACTCCGTCTCAGGCAGGCGGCTAGCCAGTTCCATCCCGCCTACCGCCATACACAACCCTGCGGGAAGTCCCATCTGAGGGAAGCTGCCATACAGGCCACGGCGATTCGGGTTGGCGTGCTCGACGGCGATCAGAGCGGCCCCTCCCCATTCGCCGCCTACGGCCAACCCTTGCACGATGCGCAGCAGGATCAGGAGCATCGGCGCGGCAAGTCCGATGCTGTTGTACGACGGCACTAGACCGATGAGCGTGGTCGAAACGCCCATTGCCAACAGTGTCGTGACTAGCACGAATTTTCGTCCGACACGGTCGCCAAGGTGACCCGCGACGATGCCGCCGAATGGTCGTGCGATGAACCCGACCGCGAACGTACCGAATGCCAGAAGCGTTCCGGTCAACGGATCGCCACCGGGGAAATACAGCTTGCCAAAAACGAGCGCCGAGGTGATTCCGTAGAGAAAGAAGTCGAACCATTCAATGGCGCTTCCCATGAAACTGGCGATGGCGATCGTCAGCATCTTCGGTGACGAATGCGCTGTCGCAGTCGAGTGTCTAGTATTCAAGCCCGCCTCCTGATGCATAGGAATGCAAAATGTATGAACTTATCGATTGTCCACTTACCGTGCCGTCGATCACGCGTAGGGTGGATCAGGCAACTGCTGGCCGCCGCGAATGATGAACTTGGGGTTGTATTCGAGCAGGCCCGTTTCGATACGGTCTTCCGGGACGCCCGCATAGTCGCTGAAAATGGCGCTCACTTTTCTGACCAGCGTGAGCTTCGCGTCGTCCGATCGACCCGCGCGAATATTGCACATGATGAGCGTGTCGCCGCCCGGTTCTCCGCCCACGTAACTGCTTTCGGACGCAAGATCGTTGAAGACCACGCTGATGATTTCGAGCGGCGACTTGATGGTCTCGTTCACGGCGATGGTGATCGCTTTGGCGATCTTGCGCTTGACGTCGACGTCCAGTCCGGCGCGCGTGTTGCAAACGATGATGGGCATTTCCGGTAACTCCTTCGAAGCTAGTTGGGGAATAAATCTTTGAACGGCGCCGATAGTCTGTTGCATATGCATCTATATGGGCGCAGCGTGTCCAAGGAAAGCCGATGCACTCGGCAATCGATGTTTGCCGCGCCGGACCGTTCTGACGGTGCTGACCTAAACAGATGCATCTACAACCGATGTATATGCAACAGTCTAGTAAGAATCGATACCTCTTCAACCTAGTGAGAACCCGTACCGGCCTCTTTCTCCGGAAAGCCTGTGCCGTCTCTCGTCAGGAAGTGCTACGATAGTTGCATATACACTGATCACTCTTTAAAAGGGATCGTCGATGTTCACCGAATGCTATTGCACCCAGTTCAGGCGCTCCGCGAATGCCCTGACGAGCATTTACGACGAGGCTTTGCGCCCGGTGGGCCTGAAAATCACCCAGCACACCCTGCTTCGCGGCCTCGATCGACTTGGCTCGGCAACCTATAACGAGATTGCAGCCGAGTTGTCGCTCGACAAGACCACTATCTCGCGCAACATCAAATTACTCATCGATGCCGGATGGGTCGAGGTCTCGAGCGACGACGATGCGCGCTACAAACTGGCGAAGCTCAGCCCCGCCGGCACCCGCGTATTGAAAGAAGCCGAGCCGCACTGGCGCGCGGCGCAGACTCAGGTCGAGAAGGAACTCCGGAAGTACCTCAAGGGGCCGGCCAGGAACGTGCTCCTGGAGGCACTCGAGACGCTGCAGAACGTGGGCGGTGAACGGTAGATTGCTCCGCCGCGTGTCGTCGATATGCATTTTCAAGGTTCCTGGATCTGATGGACCGCGTGCCGCAATTCGTCAGACAGCGACACAGGCCTTCGCGTAACACGGTCGACGTAGGCGTGAACGAAAGTGCCATGCGCGAACGACTGATCGCGGTCGTTTCTGAACAGACTGATCTCGTATGTCACGCTGGTCGTCCCCACTCGGCTGACGCACAATCCGCACGTGACGAGGTCCGGAAAGACGACCTCATCGAAGTACTCGCAGCTCGTGCGCACGACCAGGCCGACCGCCTCGCCGCGAACCGGGTCGAGAAGACCGCGATCGATCAGCCATCCATTGACCGCGGTATCGAACCAGGTGTAATGAACGGCATTGTTCACGTGCCCGTAGATGTCGATGTCTTTCCACTGGGTGTTCACCTGACAAAACCAGTGGAAGTCGCTTCGAGGCCGCGGCCTGGTACGTGTCATGAGCGTCTCCTCAGCGGCAATTACGCGGGAACAGCCGTGCCGTACGGCACATCGCGATTGCCGAAGCGGCGCACACGAATGTTGGCTTGCTCGCCGTGCGCGATCATGCCTTCGATGGCGCAAAGCCGCGAGCAATACGAGCCGATCAGCGCGCTCGCTTCATCCGTCAGCACCTTTTGATATGTGCAGGTCTTGATGAATTTGCCGACCCACAAACCACCGGTGTAACGCGCGGCTTTACCGGTCGGCAGCGTGTGATTCGTGCCGATGACCTTATCGCCATAAGCGACGTTGGTACGGGCGCCGAGGAAGAGCGCGCCGTAGTTCTTCATGTTCTTCAGGAAGTAATCCGGGTCACGCGTCATCACCTGAACGTGCTCGGACGCGATGCGATCGGCCACCGAAACCATCTCTTCAAGCGTGTCCGCCACGATCACTTCGCCATAGTCGCGCCACGAAACCCCTGCCGTGTTCGCGGTCGGCAAAATTTCGAGCAGGCGTTCGACCTCGGCGATGGTGTCTTTCGCCAGTTGCATCGAGTTGGTGAGAAGAACGGCCGGTGTGTTGAAGCCGTGCTCCGCCTGACCCAGAAGGTCGGTCGCGCACAGTTCCGCATCGACGCTGTCGTCGGCGATCACCAGCGTTTCGGAAGGCCCTGCGATCAGGTCGATGCCGATGCGGCCGAACAATTGACGCTTCGCTTCCGCGACGTAGGCATTGCCCGGTCCAACCACCATCGCAACGGGATCGATCGTCTGCGTGCCGAGCGCCATCGCCGCGATCGCCTGAACACCGCCGAACGTGTAGATCTCGTCGGCGCCGCCGAGGTGCATGGCCGCGACCACAGCGGGATTCGGCCTGCCGCCGACCGGCGGCGATGCGGTGATGATGCGCGCAACGCCCGCCACCTTGGCCGTCACGACGCCCATGTGCGCCGATGCAACCAGTGGAAACTTGCCGCCGGGGACGTAACAAGCCACGCTGTCGACCGGCATGTTCTTGTGGCCCAGCACTACGCCCGGCAGCGTTTCGATTTCGACATCACGAATCGACTCGCGTTGTGCCTGAGCGAAGTTGCGCACCTGAGCCTGTGCAAACCTGATGTCGTCGAGCTGGCCCGGCGACAGCGTGCGAACACAGCGCGCAATCTCGTCTTCCGACAGCCGGAAGCTTTCGGGCGACCAGTTGTCGAACTTCGCCGAGAGTTCGGCGACGGCTGCGTCGCCGCGCGATGCAACGTCGCCGAGGATGCCCGTGACCACGTCACGAACCTTGGCGGCGTCTTGCGACGATTCTTCCGCGCTACGACCATGCTTCAAGTATTGGATTGCCATTTGCATTTCCTTTTTGCGGGGTGACCGGGAAGCAGCGTGCGCCGTATGTTTGAAGGCTGGCTGCGTTGATGAAAATGTAGCGCAAATTTTTATGCAAATTTTGCGCAAATGCTCGATACTTTCCCTAGATGGCCCATTTCAAGCGGAAATGGGGCATCGCAATCACAACGCATCAATGCAAATTTATGCAAACGAAACCTCGTACAGGCATCCGCGCAAAGGCGTCGAAGGTCCGGCTCGAAGATGTTGCCGAGCGCCTTGGCATATCGGTGTCCACGGTGTCACGGTCTTTGGCCGGTCATCCCGCCATCAGTAGCGAGACCCGTGGCGCCGTGCAGGCAGTTGCGGCTGAATTGGGCTACCGAATGCCGTCACAGGGACGATCCACGCGCAAGTCGGCGACGAAGCTGATCGGGGTGGTCGTCGGCGCGCTGCACAACCGGTTCATGACCTTGTTGCTGACGCATCTTCATGACGCCCTGCAGGAGTTCGACTATCAGATCACCTTGATGATCGACTCGATGAACGACGCGGACAATCTGCTGGCATTTCGACCTTTGATTGACGGCTATCTCGATGGGATGATCTTTGCAACCGCGACGCTCGACTCACCCGTGGTGGCGGAGATGCAAAGACGCGGCATTCCGCTGGTGCTCGTCGTCCGGTCCGTGGACGATGTGAAGGTCGACACGGTCGAGGTGGACAACGTTCACGCCGGCGCCCTCGCGGTCGAGCATCTGTATCAGCTGGGGCATCGACGGATCGGGCTGGTCATGGGCTCGCAAAACACGTCGACCAGCAGAGACCGCGTCAAAGGGGCCTTGCAGTCGCTCGCAGGCGCGGGCATATCGCCGACATCGGTGCCGTTGATCTATTGCGATTACACCAGCGAGGCGGGATACTCCAGCGCCATCGCGATGCTGAGCGAGGAAAACCGAGTGACGGGCATCGTCGCCGGAAACGACACGATCGCACTCGGTGTGCTCGAAGCGGCCAAAAGGCAGAGCATCGCGGTGCCTCAACAACTCTCGATCATCGGCTTCGACGACATGCCCCTTGCCGGATCGCCGCTGGTCGGGTTGACGTCGATCCGACAGCCCGTCGAAGCCATGGCGCGCACCGCCGCACGCAGACTCGTCGAGCGCATTCGAGCCGGAGGGATGGGCGCACCGGTGCACGATGTCCTGCCCATCCAACTGGTTCGTCGCGATACAACGGGGCCGATGAGCTGAAAGAATCACGCGGAACGTCGGTATCAGCTTGAGAGCGGTATCAACGACGCAATCCAGTCCGTTCACGTGGCGCCCCGGCTCAAACGTCAGCGATTGTGCGCATTCAACTTCGCCACCAGCACGTCACCGAATTCCGGCGCTGACATCGGCTGCTGGCCCGTGATCAGCTCACGGTCGACGATCACGTTGCTATGCCAGTTCGCGACCGTATCGACATGCGCGCCCGCTTCCGCAAGCGCATTCACCGGATAGAACTGCACATTGCCGCCGAGTCCGTTCGGGCCTTCGAGTTGCTGTTCCTCGCCCGTGGAGAAAACGGTCAGGCGATAACCCGCATACGGCCAGCCCGCCGCAAACGAATTCGCCTTGCCGTCATTGGCGATCATCGATGCGATGAAGGCGTCCGGATCGTGGAGCGTCGACAGCAGCACGATCGGCCCGTGACAGATGATTCCGGTCGGACGCCCACTGTCATGGAAGCCGACGAGAATCTTGCCGAGATTGCGGTCTCTGAGCAGATCCACCATCGGCGCGTGGCCACCGGGAATGAACAGGCCGACATATCCGCCCGTTCCCTCCGCGACCACCGAGGCAAGCGTCTTCGGATGCTTCAGCTGAGCGATGCCTTGCGCGTACTTGAGTGCATCCGCGCGCGCCGTGTCATCGCCGCCAAAAAACATTTTGTTGTTCGAGTTGGCGTCCATCACCGGCATGTCGCCTTTCGGATTCGCGATGACCGGCTCGTATCCCGCCTCGACGAGCTTTCGATACGGCACGACGAACTCGTTCAGGTAGTAGCCCGTTTCATAGTGCTTGCCATCGCGCAGTTCGAGTTCATGCGCGCTCGACATCACGACAAGCACCTTGCCGCGTGACTGTGCCGACGCGCTCGCCGGCAACGCAAAGGCAGTGGCCATCGCGAGCGCGGCCGCGCCGATTTTAAGGATGTTCATGATGGTTCTCTTTAGACGCAGGGTTACTCGACATTCGACGCATAACGCGGCGCAGCCTTGGCATTCGCGAACCGGGGCGTCAGCGCGCGGCGGTCCGCTTCCCACTTCGTCCATTGGTCGCCGTCATGCAGCGTCGGGATGGTCACCAGTTCGCCCTGATCGAGACCGGCGAGCGCGGCATCCACGAGGTCGTCGGCCGTCATCGTGCTCGCCGCTTCCTTTTGCTTCGCGTAACCCGCCACGTCCCAGAACTCCGTTGCCGTCGCGGCCGGCAGCACGGTCTGCACGCGCACGCCCTTGCCTGCGAGGTCGCGCTGCAGCGCATGGCCGAAGCTCAGCACATAGGACTTCGACGCGCTATAGACCCCGTTCAGCAGTTCGACCGCAATGCCGACCACCGAGCTGATGTTGATGATGGTGCCCGCACCCTTCGCGACGAACGCGGGCGCGGCTGCATAGGTGAGGCGTGTCAGCGCCGTGATGTTCAGATCGATCATCGATTCCATGGCGTCGACATCGCCGTCGAGCACCGACGCAACCGAACCGACGCCCGCGTTGTTCACCAGCATCGTGATGCGCGAGTCTTCGCGAAGCAGGGTTTCGATTTTCGCGAGCGCGGCCTTGTCGTTGAGATCCGCGGCGACGGTCTCGATCGAGCGGCCCGTCTCTCTCGTGAGGCGGTCTGCGAGCGCATTCAGCCGGGACTGGTTGCGCGCCACCAGAATCAGGTCGAAGCCGCGACGGGCGAGGCGGTCCGCGTAGATGGCGCCGATGCCGGCCGATGCGCCCGTAACCAGTGCAAAACCTTTCGTAGAAGCAGTCATGATCGTTCCTTTGAGTGGGTTGAGCCAACAGGGTGCTGGTTCATGGAGCGAATTCTGACCTCGACTGTCTTCGACCTCAATGCCATATATGCAATGATTCAGGCCATCGATTTGCCGTTGCGCCTGTCTCTTTTGTGCTAACTTCAACGAATCAGGCCATCGAACAGCGAACATCATGCATACCGTCGGACTGCTCGTTTATCCGAATTTCCAGTCGCTCGCGCTGGCCGTGGCGAGCGTCTTCGAATACGCCAACCTTCTGCGCGACGAGACGTCGTACCAGTTCAGCATCGTGTCCGAGCACGGTGGCCCGATCGCGTCGTCGCAGGGGTTTTCGGTTCATAGCGAACCGCTGGCCGAAGAGGGTTACGACACGCTCATCGTCGCGGGCGACAACGAATGCCGCCTGCCTTCGGCAGCGCTTGTCGAATACCTTCGGCAGGCACCGCGCCATTCACGGCGCATCGCTTCGATCTGCACGGGAGCGTTCGTTCTGGCCGCCGCGGGCCTGCTGGAAGGCAAGCGAGCAACGACGCACTGGTTCCACGCGCGTGCCTTCCAGACGCAGTATCCGAACATCCGGCTCGAAGAAGACCGCATCTACGTGGTCGACGATCAGATGTGGACGTCAGCGGGGATGAGCGCGGGCGTGGACCTCGCGCTCGCGATCGTCGAAAGCGATTTCGGGCTGGAGACTTCGCGCATGGTCGCGCGCAAGCTCGTGCTGTATCAGCGACGCGGCGGCGGCCAGTCGCAGTTCTCGGCGCTGCTCGAGATGGGAGCACGCTCGGACCGCGTACAGATGGCGCTCACCTACGCGAGTGAAAATCTGGCGAGCGATTTGTCGGTCGAGCGGCTGGCCGAAGCGGCACGGCTCAGCCCGCGCCAGTTCAGCCGGGTATTTCGTGAGGAAACGGGTCAATCGCCCGCCAAGGCAGTCGAGCGGCTACGCGTCGAGGCCGCCCGCCTGATGATGCAAACGACGCGGCATCCGATCGAGGTGGTCGCGAGAGAGACGGGCTTCGGTGACCGTGAACGCATGCGTCAGGCGTTCCTGCGTGCGTTCGGTCAGCCGCCGCAAACCATTCAGCGGGCGTCGGGTGTCACGCCGCTTGCGCTTTAGCGTCGCTCGCTTTACTGCTCCCCGGGCGTCCATTCCGGGCTATAGCCACCCAACGCCGGGTGATACATCTCGTCGCCGGAATGCTGGGTGAATTCGACGTTGAGCCGGTCTTCACGCAAGCCGAGAATTTCGATGCAATGCGCGCAAAGCGCCTTGGCCACGTCCATGCGCAGCTCGGGCGGCCTGCCCTTTCGGATGTCCAGCATCATCACCGCGACCGGCGTTGGCTCCTCGCCGGGTTCGGGAATCCGCCAGACGCCTCCCTCGCCCAGTTCTCGAATCGCGACGCTGATGCGCCTGATGTCCACCGACATCATCCGCGCGTAGGTTTCGCTCATCTTCAGCGCCAGGCGCCGCTTGTCTTCCACTGAATAGTGGTCGTTCACGTCCAGTTGCAGGTAGGGCATGGTCGTCACACTCCTCGAAAGCCTCATTTTTCATCGGATGCAGCGCCGTTCCAATGTCGCATGTACAAGGATTTCCGGACACGCGACACGCTCAAAACAGGTGATGAACGCCCGCCAGCACGACCGTTTGCCGGTTCGACGACGATGGCCCGATGCCCAGCGTGTTCGCCACCGCCCCCGATGACGCCTGCTCCACCATTACGTCGGCGTAAAGCTGCGTGAGCTTCGAGAGCGCATAGACGTTGGCGATCGTCACCTGGGTCCAGCGCTCGCCGGCGAATGTCGTGGTCCATGCGCCCACGCCGATCATATACGCGGGCGTCACCTGAAAGTTCGCGCCGCCGTCGATCGTCCGATAGTTGTCCGCCCTGCCGCGTTCCTCGATACGCACCTGCGTGAGCAGCGCGTGCAACTGCACGCGTCCGATCTGAAAGCTTCCGCCGATGCCCGCGTTCCTCACGCTGTCGGCGACGAAGGGGGCGCTTGCCGTGAGACCGATGCCCTCGAAGCTCGTCAGCCCGAGGCCGCCTGCGAGATTCAACGTGCGATCGCGATACTCCGAGTAAGCCGCCGCGAGATTGAGCGGGCCATAGCCATATGTCGCGCCGAAGCTGATGCTGCGCCCTGTCGTGCTGCTCGACTGATTGGTGAACCCGTACATCGCGCCGAGCGTCACGCCCGCGATCGTCCGGCTGCGGAACTTGATCGTGTTCGACAGCTCGACGGGCACCGTATTACCCAGACCGTCGATATTGCCAGGGTGAAACGCGGAGAAATCGCCGAGCGTCTGCGCCGTCGACAACGGTCCGAGCATCTCGAAGTGAAAGTCCGTCTGCCGTCCGAGCGTGACCGTGCCGATGCGGCTCTCGCTCAGTCCGACGTAAGCCTGCCGGTTGAACAGCGTGCCCGCGCTCGACATCGCGCCGCTGATCGTCGAAAAGCCGGATTCCAGCTTGAATACCGTCTTGAGCCCGCCGCCCAGATCCTCGACGCCGGTCAGCCCCCAGCGATCGGCCTGCAGCGTGCCCTGCTGCGCGATGAACGCGCGTCCGCCGCGCAGATTGCTCACGTATCCGACGCCCGCATCCAGACTGCCGTACAGCGTGACGCTGCTTTGCGCATGCACGCCGCACGCGACGAGCAGCATCGACAAGGCGAGCGCATTCCGACTCTTGTTCATAAGGGTCTCTCGATCGATCGAAGGGATGAGCCGGCCGAACGCCGGCGTAGGCTCAGGACGCCAGCGTTTGATAAAGAATCGCCGCGCCCGAGACGATGGCGAACGCCATCACGCTGATGCGCAACACGCGCGCATTGAGCCGCTGATGCACGTGCTGGCTGATCCACGCGCCGATGATCACCGGCGGCACCAGACACAGCGCCGACATGAACTTCGCGCCGGTGATCGTGCCCGTCACGCTCAGCATCGCGAGCGAGAGCGCCTCGCCGATCGCGAAGCACAGCGCGATGGTCGAACGCAGCGCCGGCGCCCGATAGTGCTGGAAAACCATCGCGAGCGCAGGGCCGCCGATGCCCGTCGCGGTTTCGGTGATGCCCGTCACCGCGCCCGCCGCCATCAGCGCATTACGGCCCGGCAGGAAGCTCGGCGCGCACAGCGTCGCGACGGCGGCCGCGATCGTCGATGCACCGATGAACACGTTCAGGTCGTGCGCCGAGATGCGCGAAATGATCCACACGCCCGCCACCGCGCCGGCCGTTCTGCCGACCGTGATCCATAGCGTGCCTTTCGAATCGAGCGCGGGCCGCTCGCGCCAGGCGAGGTAGACGTTCAGGGGCAGCATCAAAATCAGCAGCGACACCGGCAGCAGGCCCGGCTCGATCAGTCCGATCACGGGTGCGCAGATCAGCGCGAAGCCGACGCCGACCGCGCCCTGAATGAACGCGGCGATCGCGACGGTCGATGCGAGAACGATAAAGACAGTGAGACTCACGGGCAGGCTCTCTCAGGCGGTGGGAAGAATCGCGTCCGATGCCGCGTGACGCGCGGCTTCGTGTACACGCGGCGCGCTGTGCACGCGCTGGATAGGCGCGCGCGCGACGACTTCGCTCGCGATTTCGTCGACTTCGCGCAGGAAGGCACGCGCGTCCCAGTCGGTCGGCCAGCCTTGCCAGAGACGCAGCTTGCCGGCGACGAACACGGCTTCGATCTGGCTGCGGTTCGCGAGCCGCACCAGTTCCCATGTGAGGTCCCACGACGGGCGCATCTCGGGCACATCGAGATCGACGAGCAGAAAGTCCGCCGCCTTGCCCGGCGCGATCTGGCCGATGCGCGCGTCGAGACGCAACGCGTCCGCGCCGCCGCGCAACGCGCGATCGAGCCACAGCTCGCCGCCGCCGCACGACGAATCGCCGGTCGCGAGGCCGAAGGCGAAGCGCTGCGCGGTTTCGGCCGCATCCATCAGGCGGAACGCGTCGCTGCGCGTGCCGTCCGTGCCGAGACCGAAACGGATGCCGAGCGCGGCCATCTGCATCGCGGGCGCGACGGCATTGCCCTTCCACGAACTCGCGACCGGGTTGTAGCTCACGGCCGCGCCGGTTCCGGCGAGCAGGTTCAGCTCCGAAGGCGTGACGAGCGTCGCGTGCGCGATCAGCGTCTGCGGCCCCAGCGCGCCCGCGTAATGCAGATGCTCGATCGGCCGCATCTTGCGTCGCACGATGGAACGCTCGACCGCCGCGAGATGCTCGTTCGCATGGGTCTGGAACACCGCGCCCGCGTCGGCGCACAGCGCGGCCGCCGTTTGCAGCATGCCGTCCGAGCCCGCTTCCGGCACCGAGACCGCGAGCGACGGATGCACGAGCGCATGCCCTTCCCAGCGCGCCAGATGCTGCTGCGCGCGCACCACGATCGCGGCGCGCGCGCGGGCATCGATGTCATCGGCGAGATCGTTGCAGATGAGGCCGAGCACGCAACGCACGCCGGCTTCCTGCGTGGCCGCCGCGATCGTCGAGGCATCGCCGGCCGCGCGCGTGCCCGCATCGCAGACGGTCGTGAAGCCGCCGCGCAGCGCTTCGAGCGCGGCGAGCTTCGCGGACAGATACACGAGGTTTTCGTCGAGACAGTTCTCGAGCGGCACCCAGATGCGCCGATAGATCTCCGAAGGCTCGCCGAACGCAAGCGCCTTGCCGAAGGATTGCGTCAGGTGATGATGCGCATCGACGAAGCCCGGCATCACGAGCTTCTCCGGCAACGCAAGCGGGCTCAGATGCGGATGGCGCGCGATGAGTTCATCGGCGGGACCGACCGCCGTGAACGTGCCGTTCGACACGACCACGGCGTGATCGCGCTGCGGGCCGTCGGCGAGCAGCACATAGCCGGGCAGGAGCAGGAATTCGTCGTCGTGCAGACGGGCAGGCGTGAGGGAATCGTTCTTCATGATGGTTCTTCAGTGGCAAGAGCGGTTGTCGTTGACGGCGGCTTCGAGATGCGCGGCGGGATCGGCGGCGCGGCGCTCGCGCCAGTCGAGGTTCAGATGCGCGAACAGCGCGTTGACGAGGACGGCGGTGAGCGCGCCCATCGCGAGGCCGTTGCCCAGCACGATCTGCAAGGCGGCCGGAAAGCGGCTGTACACGCCGGGGACGACGATCGGCAGCACGCCCATCGTGAGCGCCGCGGCGAGCGTGTACATGTTGGCGCGCGAGCGCAGCTCGACCTGGCGCAGCAGGTTGATGCCCATCACGCCGATAATCGAGAACACGATGAGCGCCGTGCCGCCCACCACCGGCGCGGGGATCGCGTTCGCGAGCCGTCCGAGCGGCGCGAGCAACGCGATGACGACGAGCAGCACGCCCGCCGCCGCCGTGACGAAGCGCGAGCGCACGCCCGTCGCCTGCACGATGCCGATGTTCTCGCTGCTCGTGATGATCAGCGACGTGCCGAACAGCCCGCCGAGCACGGACATCAACGCATCGCCGCGAATGGTCTTCGGCACTTCGGTCTGAGGATCGATTTCCTTGCCGACCACTTCCGCGATCGCAACCGTCTGACCCGTGGCTTCGGCCATCGAGATCACGCTGAAGATGATGAGCGGCAGCGCGGCGAGCACGTCGAAGCGCGGCATGCCGAACGGCAGCGGCGTGGGCAGCGTGACGAGCGCGCCGCTCCAGACGTCCGCGAAGCTCATCACCCCGAGCGCCCAAGCGAGCGCCGCGCCCGCGAACAGGCCGAGCAGCACGGCGAGCTGCCCCAGCATCCCCTTGAAGAGCTTCGCGAAGAGCACCGTGAAGCCGACCGTCGCGAGCGCGAGGCCGATGCCGAGCGGGCTGCCGAACTCCGCCGTGCCCGGTGTGCCGACGATCACCACGCCGTAGATGCGGATCAGATTGACGGCGACGAGGATCAGCATCGTGCCGATCACGATGCGCGGAAAAAAGCGCAGGCAGCGCGCGAAGACCGGCAGCAGCAGGAAGTAGAACAGGCCCGTGAGGATGGTCGCGCCCGCGGCGGTCTGGAGATTCGTCTGCTGCGCGATGAGCACGAACAGCACGACCGGCGCCCCGCCCGGCACCATGATGAACGGCAGGCGCGCGCCGAATTTGAGCGGCCCGAACGACTGCAACAGCGTGCCGAGCCCGCAGACGAGAAACGTCGCGCTGATCAGATCGACGGTGAGCGCGGACGAAAGCCCGAGCGCCTTCGCCACCAGAAACACGGCCGTGATCGGCGACGCCGCCACGACGAGGACATGTTGCAGACCAAACAGGACGAGCTTCGCGAGCGGCAGGCGCTCGTCGACTGCGTGAACCGGTGGATGATGGGCCATGACGGTCGACTCCGGTGGACGGTTGATGAATCCAAAATCGATTTGGGATCGCGACAAAAGAAATGGGCGTCTGCCCCAAATCGATTTGTGATCGTAGAATGGTGCTTCATTTTCAGCCTGTCAAGCAGGGGATTTCATCAGGTCGTGCGACGTGTGCTCCGGTTTTTGATCACAGGAATCGATCGCCGGAGGCGCCGTTGTCCCGTGAGAGAATTCCGCATCGAAACGTGAGCAGCGTGAACGAAAAGACCATGCAGAACCCGGCGCCGAACAAGCAGCGGCCCACTATCGCCGATGTGGCGCGCGCCGCGGGCGTCTCGACGACGACCGTCTCGCACGCGCTCAACGACAAGGGTTACGTCGATCCGCACACGCGCGAGCGCGTGAAGGAAGCGGCGCGCGCGCTCGGCTATCGCCCGAGCGTGCGGGCGCAGCGGCTGCGCACGGGCGAGGCCCACACCATCGCGCTGATCTCGTCGATGCCCTTCGAAATCGCGGGCGGCGCATCGAGGCTCGGCTTCCTCATGGAAGTCGCCGCCGTCGCCGCGGCGGCCGCGCTCACGCGCGGGCTCGCGCTCGTGCTGGTGCCGCCGGTGATGGCGGGACGACTGCCGCTCGGGCAACTCGACATCGACGGCGCGATCGTCATCGAGCCCACGACGGACGACGCCAATGTCGCGCATCTGCAGGATCGCGGCCTGCCCGTCGTATGCCTCGGACGCCAGCCGGGCAACGATGCCGTACCGTTCGTCGACATCCACTCGTCGGCGACCACGGAGTTGCTGCTCAATCATCTCCGGGAACAGGGCAGCAAGCGGATCGCGCTGCTCATCGGCGCGCAGCAGCGCAATTCGTACATCGAAGCGCGCGCGAGTTACGAACGCTTCTGCGCGGCGCACGGCATGACGCCGGTGATCGCGATCGCCGACGAATCGGGCGGCGAAGACGCGGGCCGCGATGCGTGCGCTTCGTTGCTGCGCGACCATCCCGAGGTGGACGGCCTCTGCGCGCTCGTCGACGCATTCGCGGTCGGATCGGTTCAGGCGATCGCGCAGGCCGGCAAGCGCGTGCCCGAGGACATCAAGGTCGTCACGCGCTACGACGGCATGCGCGCGCGAAGCTGCCGGCCGCCGCTCACCGCCGTCGATCTGCATCTCGATGACATGGCGCTGCAAGCTGTCGAGTTGCTGTTCGCCCACCTCGGAAGCAAAGAAGGCGCGCGGTCGGTCGTGCCGGCCCTGCCGGAACTCGTGATGCGCGAATCGTCCGGCGTCGCTGACGCGAGGCTCGCCAAATAGCCGCGCGCATCGTCGTCCCTGCATGCTGCTGCTTTGCACAAAAGTTGACTTTCTTCCGCTAAGGACTAACCCCGATGCAAGAAAGTATCAGTCCGCGGTGTTATTTTAAGTGGTGAGATGACACCGAAAGGGCTACTTTTCAGTCATGGCAAGACGCGATGAAACGCGCTGCGCAAAAGCACAAAAAGCCGTGGAGACGATGCATGACAGCAAACCGGGAGACGATGGCGCGCAACGACGACGTCCGTCGCGCCAAAGCGACCGAGCCCGATCTGGAGCTGGTCGCTGTCCCGCGCGATGAGTCGTTCAAAGTGTGGTCGCATGGCTATCCCTATCGCACTGTGCGCTGGCACTTTCATCCCGAGTACGAGATCCATCTCATCACTGCGACCACGGGCAAATACTTCGTCGGCGATCACATCGGCAATTTCGCGCCGGGCAATCTCGTGATGGTTGGATCGAACCTGCCGCACAACTGGGTCAGCAACGTTCCGGGCGGCGATCGCGTCGCCGAACGCTGCCTCGTGCTCCAGTTCGATAGCGGATTCGTCACGCGCGCGACCGAGGCGTTTCCGGAGTTCAGGCGCATAGAGTCGCTCCTCGATTCATCGCGCTGGGGCCTGCTCTTCACACAGGAGACGGGCGCGGCCGCCGAACCGATCATGCGCGAGATGCTCGGCGCGCAAGGCATGCGGCGCATCGGCCTGCTGGCGGCGTTGTTCGAGTTGCTCGCCCAGAGCGAGGAACCGCGAAGGCTCGCGAGCGCCGCCTATCGCGCCGACCCCGACCGTTACGGCGAGACCCGCATCAATCACGTGCTTTCGTTCATCGGGAAGAATCTCTCGCAGGAGTTGCGCGAGACCGAGCTGGCGGAACTCGCCGGACAAAGCGCAAGCGCCTTCTCGCGCTATTTCCGCCGTCATACGGGTGTGCCGTTCGTCCAGTACGTGAACCGGCTGCGCATCAACCTGGCCTGCCAGTTGCTGATGTCGGATGAGTTGAGCGTCACCGATATCTGCTATCAGGTCGGCTTCAATAACCTTTCGAATTTCAATCGCCAGTTCCTGTTGCTCAAGCAGATGTCGCCGACGCGCTGGCGCACCTATCAACGGCTCAACGCCGCGAGCGCGGCTGATTCGATCGAACAGGTCGAGATGCCGGAAATCGCCGGCTAGTGTGCGGCGCAATGGCGGTGTCGGGCATCCGATAACAGACTTCTTGAAAAGGATACCTAAGCTGTTCGAATGCGCATGCGGCAGGCCAACCACGGTAGTACGACATTCAAATCCCAAGAACTCGGAGACATGCAATGAAAAAGCTCTCAACCCAACTGATCAGCGCGGGCGTGCTGAGTCTCGGCCTGTCGTGCAGCCTGCCGGCGCTGGCCGCGCCCAGCGGCACGGTGGCGTTCCTGATGCCCGATCAGGCCTCGACGCGCTACGAGCAACACGACTTTCCCGGCTTCAAGGCCGAAATGGCGAAGCTTTGTCCGGATTGCAAGGTGCTCTATCAGAACGCCAATGCGGCCGTCGCGACGCAGCAGCAGCAGTTCAATTCCGTGATCGCGCAAGGCGCGAAGGTGATCGTCCTCGATCCGGTGGATTCCACGGCTGCCGCGTCGCTCGTCCATATGGCGCAGAGTCAGGGGATCAAGGTCATCGCCTATGACCGGCCCGTGCCGTCGACGCCCGCGGACTATTACGTTTCCTTCGATAACGAAGGCATCGGCAAGGCGATCGCGACGTCGCTCGTCGATCATCTCAAGGCGACGGGCGTCGCGACCAGCAAGGGCGGCGTGCTCGAAGTCAACGGCTCGCCCACGGATGCGGCGGCGGGTCTCATCAAGAAGGGCATTCACACCGGTCTGCAAAGCGGCGGCTACAAGACCCTCGCGGAATACGACACGCCGGAATGGGCGCCGCCCAAGGCCCAGCAATGGGTCAGCGGGCAGATCACGCGCTTCAGCTCGCAGATCGTCGGCGTGGTCGCCGCCAACGACGGCACGGCCGGCGGCACCATCGCGGCCTTCAAGGCGGCAGGCGTCAATCCCGTGCCGCCCGTGACCGGCAACGACGCGACCATCGCCGGCCTGCAGCTCATCATCTCGGGCGACCAGTACAACACCATCCTCAAGCCGAGCGAGATCGTCGCGGCGGCGGCGGCGAAGGCAGCGGTCGGCTTTCTCTCGGGACAGGCGCCGAAGGGCGAAACCTCGCTCTTCAACACGCCGACGCAGTTGTTCAAGCCCTCGGTCATCACGGCGCAGAACCTGAAGGCCGAAGTGGTGGACAAGGGCTTCGCGAACGCGAAGGAGCTTTGCACGGACCGTTATGCGGACGGCTGCAAGAAGCTCGGCATCACGCACTGACCGGGACTGATCGCGGCGGAGTCCGGCTGCCTGCGGGCTCCGCCGCACCGAAGAGGAACATCATGAATGCAATCCCCACTCCACACGCCGGGCGCGGCGAGCTGGTACTGAGCCTGCGCGGCGTCTCGAAGCATTTCGGCGCGGTGTCGGCGCTCACCGACATCGAGCTCGACGTCCACGCCGGCGAAGTCGTCGCACTGGTCGGCGACAACGGCGCGGGCAAATCGACGCTCGTCAAGATCCTCGCGGGCGTGCATCAGCCGAGCGCAGGCACGATCACCTTCGGCGGCAAGGAAGTCACGCTGTCGGATCCGGGCACGGCGCTCGACCTGGGTATCGCGACGGTCTTTCAGGACCTCGCCTTGTGCGAGAACCTGGATGTCGTCGCCAACATCTATCTCGGGCGCGAGCTCGCCCCCATGCGTCTCGACGAAGTGTCGATGGAAGTGGGCGCCTGGACGCTCTTGAACGAACTCTCGGCGCGCATTCCGAGCGTGCGCGACGTCGTCGCCTCGCTCTCGGGCGGACAGCGCCAGACGGTCGCGATCGCGCGTTCGCTGCTGCTCGACCCGAAGCTCATCATGCTCGACGAGCCGACGGCCGCGCTCGGCGTCGCGCAGACGGCCGAAGTGCTGAACCTGATCGAGCGCGTCCGCGATCGCGGCCACGCGGTCATCATGATCAGTCACAACATGGAGGACGTGCGCGCGGTCGCGGACCGCATCGTGGTGCTGCGGCTCGGCCGCAACAACGGCATCTTCTATCCCGATTCGTCGAACGCGGAGCTGGTGGCCGCGATCACCGGCGCGACCGAGAACGCCGTATCGCGCCGCGCCGGACGCCGTCAGGCTCAACAGGACGCATGAAACAGGACATCGGGTAAAGGATCGATCATGAGCAAGCACACTCCGGGCAGCGCGCCGCCCGATACGCAAAGCGCGCCCCAGCCTTCCACCCTGCTCGACCGCAGCGACGTCCGCGTCAAGCACGCGAGCGGCGTCGGTGAAAGCGTCTCCGCGTTCGTCGACCGCGTGCGCTCCGGCGATCTCGGATCGCTGCCGGTCATCGCGGGTCTCATCATCATCTGGACCGTGTTCACGAGTCTGAACCCGGTCTTTCTGTCCGCGAACAATCTCGTGAACCTGTTGTTCGATTGTTCGACGGTCGGCGTCATTTCGCTCGGCATCGTCTGCGTGCTGCTGGTCGGCGAGATCGACCTGTCGGTGGGCTCGATGAGCGGCTTCGCCTCCGCGCTCGTCGGCACGCTGTGGGTCAATGAAGGCTGGCCCGTGCTGCTCGCATGCGTCGCGGCAATCGTGGTGGGCGGCGCGATCGGCGCGCTGTACGCGTTGCTGCTCAACCGGCTCGGCATGCCGAGCTTCGTCTCGACGCTCGCGGGACTGCTCGCGATTCTCGGGATGCAGCTCTACGTGCTGGGCGCGAGCGGCTCCATCAACCTGCCGTATTCCACGACGATGGTGGACTTCGGGCAATTGATGATCATCCCCGCGCTCGTCTCGCATGTGCTGGCCCTGCTGCCCGGCGTGACGATCCTCGTGCTCGGTCTGCGCACACGCGCACGCCGTCAGGCCGCGCGGCTTTCCGCGCCCTCGATGGGCGGTCTGCTGGCACGCGCCGTCGCGATCACCGTGTTTCTGGAGATCGTCGTCGCCTATCTCAACTCGGGGCGCGGCGTGCCGCTGATGTTCGGCGTCTTCCTCGGCCTCACAGTGCTCATGGACTACGCGCTGACACGCACGCGCTGGGGCCGCTCGATGAACGCCGTCGGCGGCAACCGCGAGGCCGCGCGGCGCGCGGGCATCAAGGTCGCGAGCATCTATACGAGCGCGTTCGTGCTGTGCGCGAGTTTCGCCGCGCTCGGCGGCATTCTCACCGCCGCCCGACTCGCATCCGCAAGCCAGCAGGCCGGCACCGGCGACGTCAACCTGAACGCCATCGCGGCGGCGGTGATCGGCGGGACGAGTCTGTTCGGCGGCCGCGGCAACGCGTATTCGGCGGTGCTCGGCATCATCGTGATTCAGTCGATTGCAAGCGGCCTCACGCTGCTGAATCTGTCTTCTTCGTTGCGCTTCATGATCACCGGCGCGGTGCTGGCCATCGCGGTGATCGTCGATTCGCTCGCCCGGCAATCGCGCGTGTCGCACGGTCGCGCGTGATCGGACTCAAACAGGAGAATCGTCAATGTCAGTATCCATCGCGGGAAAAGTGGCCGCCATCACCGGCGCGGCGTCGGGCATCGGCCTGGAGTGCGCGCGCGTCCTGATCGAGGAAGGCGCGAAGGTCGTGCTGATCGATCGCGCGCAGGACCGGCTCGCGGCCTGCTGCGCGGAACTGGGCGCGAACGCGCTGCCCCTGTCCGTGGATTTGCTCAAGCCGTCCGAAGTCTCGGCGATGCTGCCGAAAATTCTCGATCTCGCCGGCGGCCTCGACATCTTTCACGCCAACGCGGGCGCTTATATTGGCGGCGAAATCGTGGACGGCAATCCGGACGAATGGGATCGCATGCTGAACCTGAACATCAACGCCGCGTTCCGCTCGGTGCATGCCGTACTGCCGCATATGGTCGCGCAGAAATCGGGCGATATCGTGTTCACCAGTTCGATCGCGGGCATCGTGCCGGTCGTGTGGGAACCGATCTACACTGCATCCAAGTTCGCCGTGCAGGCGTTCGTGCACACCACGCGGCGTCAGGTCGCGAAGCACGGCGTGCGCGTGGGCGCCGTTGCGCCCGGCCCGGTCGTCACCGCCCTGCTCGACGACTGGCCGAAAGCCAAGATGGAGGAAGCGCTCGCCTCCGGCAGTCTGATGCAGCCGCGCGAGGTCGCCGAAGCCGTGCTCTTCATGCTGACGCGTCCGCGCAACGTGACCATTCGCGATCTCGTGATCCTGCCCAACAGCGTCGATCTGTGAGCACGCATCGGCCGGGCGATGTAGCCTTGCCGTCATGACCCCACTCCAACCACGGACAGAGAGATGAACGCAAGCAACCCGAGCGCCGGCGCACGCCATGTCATCGGCGTCGACGTGGGCACCGGCAGCGCCCGCGCCGGAATTTTCGACCCCGCCGGCAATATGGCCGCGTCGGCGAAAAAGGACATCACGCTGTTCCACGAGAGCGGCGCCATCGTCGAGCAATCGAGCGGGGAAATCTGGAACGCCGTCTGCCATGCCGTGAAGGAAGCGCTCGGGCAGGCGGCGATCGCGCCCGAGTCCGTCGCCGGAATCAGCTTCGACGCAACCTGTTCGCTCGTCGTGCTGGGCGATGGCGGCATGCCGCTGCCCGTGGGACCGTCGGAAGTGGCCGGGCGTGACATCGTGGTCTGGATGGATCATCGCGCGCTCGAACAGGCGGCGCGCATCAACGCGACGGACCACGCGGTGCTGAAGTTCGTCGGCGGCAGAATCTCGCCGGAAATGGAGACGCCGAAGCTCTTGTGGCTTCTGGAAAACCGTCCGCAGACCTTCAACGCCGCGTGGCAGTTCTTCGATCTCAGCGACTTCCTGACATGGCGCGCGTCCGGCGATCTGTCGAGGTCGGTCTGTACCGTGACCTGCAAGTGGACCTATCTCGCGCATGAACGGCGCTGGGACGACGGCTATTTTCGGACCATCGGACTCGGCGCGCTGGCGGACGAGGACTTCGCGCGCATCGGTCAGCAGGTAGTCGAACCGGGCACGCGACTCGGCAACGGGCTTACCGAACGCGCCGCCGCGGAACTCGGGCTGATCGCCGGAACGCCGGTCGGCGCGGGTGTGATCGATGCCCATGCGGGCGGCATCGGCACCGTGGGCGCGCAAGGCAATCCGGAGTCCTGCCTGGCCTATGTGTTCGGCACCTCGTCATGCACGATGACGACGACCGCGGAGCCGGTCTTTGTGCCCGGCGTCTGGGGCCCCTACTTCTCGGCGATGGTGCCGCAGGCATGGCTCAACGAAGGCGGTCAGTCGGTCGCCGGCGCGGCGATCGAACGCCTGCTCGCGATGCATCCCGCCGCCGCCGATGCCGGGAGGCGCGCGCAAGAGCGCGGCGAATCGCTCCCGGGCATGCTGGCCGGGCTCGCGGCCCAGGCGTCCGGAAGCCTGTCCGACGCGGTGAAGCTCGCCGACGGCCTGCACATCGTCCCCGAGTTCCTCGGCAACCGCGCGCCTTTCGCCGACCCGCACGCGCGCGCGGTCATCGCCGGTCTCGGCATGGAAACCGGCCTCGACAGTCTGGTCGCGCTGTATGTCGCCGGCGTGTGCAGCATCGGTTACGGCCTGCGTCAGATCATCGAAGCGCAGGCTCAGGCCGGCGCGCCGATCGAGCGTGTGATGATCAGCGGCGGCGCGGGCCGGCTCGATCTGGTCCGGCAACTGCTCGCCGATGCGACCGGCAAGCCGGTGCTGGCCACGCAGGCCGAGGAGCCCGTGCTGCTCGGTGCTGCGATGCTCGGCGCCGTGGCGGGCGGCCTGTTCGACGACGTTCGCTCCGCGATGAGCGGCATGGCGCGCGTCAAGGAGACCTACTCGCCGGCAAGCGGCGACCTTGCGCAGTTGCACGATGCGCGGTATCGCGCATTCATCCGCTTGCAGGCTTGCGCGCGGGAGATTCGCGAGGGTTAGATCGCGTTCAGGTTCTCGCTTTATTGCCGCGCACGAAATGCAGCCCGAGCCGAGCCGCTATCGAGAGCATCGCAAGGCTGATCGTCACGACGAGCATCGCGCGCTCTGTTCGTGTTGCACGATCGGTGCGCTCGATCAGCAGCTCGGTTTCCGACTGACGCATCTGCGCAATCAGCATCCGAATCCGGTCCATGCGCTCGAGACCGACATCGCTCAGTATCATGTCGCGCGCCTGCGCTGTCCCTTGCTCTTTCAGAACACTCAGCGTCCGTGCGAGTTCGGCGAGCTTGTCTTGCAAGGCGAGGTCCAGTGCATCGACGCGTGCAAGCTGCGCGGGGCTGTCGTGAACCAGTTTCCTGAGCTTCGTCGGCTCCGCTTGCACTTCCCTGATCGCCTGCAAGTACGGCCTCAGATACGCTTCGTTGACCGTGAGAATGTAGCCGCGCTGACCGGTCTCGGCATCGGTCATCAACTGGAGTGTCGTCTCCAGCGTCGACATCACGCGATATGTGTGTTCGATCCAGTCGCGTTGCGCGAGCAGGATGCGGTGATAGCCGTAGGACGTCGCAGCAGCGACGATCACGAGCGCCGTGAGCGGCACGACGCGCCAGTCGAACGACTCGCGAAAACGCCACCGTCCGCGTTCGCGTTCCATCGCCGTTCAGAAGCGCATCACGAGCGCGACACCGGCCACCATCAGCAAGGTGCCGAGCAGGCGCAGCCAGGTGATGGGATGTTCCGCCACGCCGATCAAACCGAAGTGATCGATCGCGACCGACGCGACGAGGTTCGCGCAGATGGTCAGGCCATTGAGCGTGCCGACACCGACTTTCTGCACCAGCGTCAGACCTGCAAATACGGCCACGGCCCCGACGATGCCGCCGAGCGGCGCCCACCATTTCATGCTGCGCAGATCGTCGAGCGTCGGCAGCGGAGTCGGCTGGATGAAGAACAACGCGACGGCGAGAAACGTCACCAGCAAAAACGAAATGCTCGACGCGAGCCACGGATTGACGAGCGAGCCTTTCAGCACGCCGTTGATGGGCGCACCCGCGGCCTGAAGGATGCCGCCCGCGATGATGAACGGAAAGATCCACACCTGGCTCATCGTTCTCCTCCGTTGTTTTCGTTCAATGCGCGATCAGAAGCCGCGCACCCAGCGCCAGCACGAGCGCGGGCAGCATGACGACCACGCCGACCCTGAAGAACTGCATGAAACTCACTTCCTCGCCCTCGCGCCGAATGGACGAGAGCCAGAGAATGGTCGCGAGCGAACCGGTGATCGACAGATTCGGCCCGAGATCCACGCCGATCAGCAACGCGTCGATCACGCGCTCGGGACTGTGCGCCTGCAACGCCGTCGCACTGGCGATGAGCCCGGCCGGCAGGTTGTTGATCGCATTGCTGCCCAAAGCGACGACAACGCCCGACACCGCAGCCGCGAGCGATTGATTCTGTTGCGCCACGCTCGCGAGCACATGCGAAAGCGCCGCGACGACGCCCGTGTGCGCGAGCATCTCCACGAGCACGAACAGGCCCGCGACGAGCGGCAGCACGCTCCACGAAATCTCGCTGACGAGTTCGACCGGCGATTGACGCTCCTTCACGAGCACGACCAGCGCCGTGAGAATGCCGAGGATGGCCGTCGGCAAGCCGAGTTGCATGTCGAGGGCGGAAACGATGAGCAATGCGATCGCCGTCACGCCGATGCCCGCGAGCGTCACCTTCCCGTTCGCGCTCAGCTTGTCGACGGGAAGATCGGAGGCGCAAGCGCCAACAAGCTCGCCGCGTTGCGTCCAGCGCAGCACGAAAAACGTCGCGACGATCGACAGCACCGAGGGCAACGCGAAGCGCGCTACCCATAATCCCAGCGCCGGCGTGTGATTCGCATAGAGCACGAGATTGGCGGGATTCGATATCGGCAACACGAAGCTCGCCGCATTGGCGATGAACGCACACACATACAGAAGCGGCAGCGGCTTCGTCTGCGCCTTTTTCGCCGCGGCGAACACGGCGGGCGTGAGCACAACGGCGGCGGCATCGTTGGAAAGGAAAGTCGTCACCACGACGCCGACGAGATACACCAGCAAGAAGAGCCTGCGTGGCGAACCCTTCGCATGATTCACGGCAAGGACCGCGATCCAGTCGAACAGGCCTTCGCGCCGGCCGAGTTCGGAGAGCAGCATCATGCCGATGAGGAACAGGTACACATCGGTGCCCTTTCCGACCGCCTGCCACGCGAGATTCGCGGGAAGCAGGCCGAGCGCGACGAGCAGCAAGGCGCCCGCGACGGCCCAGATCGCCTCGGGCCATCTGAATGGACGGAGGATGACGCCGGCGGTCGCAGCCAGCCCGATGCCCCAGGACAGAAAAATCGGATTCATGTGGCGATCATGTGGCGAGAGAAGGATCGTTGGCGGAATCGCGGCAACTGCCGCATGCTTTCTTGAGCGATGTGCCGAAAGAGAGCCAGAGCACGAGCGAGCCCGTAGACACGGCGCCCAGCGCGAGAAACGCGGTCACATAGCCGAAATGCTGGGCGAGCGCGCCGCCCAGTGCGGGACTGAGCGCGGCGCCGATGCCCTGCACCGTCATCACCACGCCCTGCCCGACATTGACGCGCCCGGTGCCTTGCAGCAAACGCACCACGAGCGCGGGAACAGCCACGCTTTGCAGCCCCGCGCCGATGCCGTCGAGCGCCTGCACGGGCCATACGCCCCATGCGTTGATGAACATCGCCGCGACCAGACCGCGCAACGGCAGCGCAAGGAACGTGATCAGAATCACGCCCCAGTAGCCGGTGCGCCGGATCAGCCGGTTCGCGAAGAACGCCGCAGCGACCATCACGAGTTGCGCGACGACGATCGTCTGCGCGGTGAAGGCGCTCGGATCGCCCTGATGCGCGGCGACCACGGCGAGGCCATAGAGCGGCAGCATCGCCGCATTGCCGAGGTGGAACATCGCGAGCGCGGCGGCGAGCAACAGCAGCGGCCTGCACGTGAGCAACATGCGAAAGCCGCTCGCGTGCTCATGCTCCGAAGACGACGACGTTGGCGACGAGGCGGCGAGGCCGCGCGCGCTGTCGTGATCGATCGAATCCGCGCGGATCAGCAGCGTCGATAGAACCGTCAGCGCGCCGAACACGCCCACGAGTGCGAACACCGCGCCGAATCCGAAGCGCCAGCCGAGCCATCCCGAAAGCGCCGCGCCCACGACATTGCCCGCGTGATTGGCCACCTGATTGCGCGCGAACTGCCGGTCGAAGCCGCGCTCGCGCACGATGCCGAGCGTCACGCCCGCGACCGCCGGACCGAGCGCGGCGCCGGTCACCGCCGTGAGAATCTGCGAGGCGGCGACCATCCAGAAGTCGTGCGATACCCACAGCACGAGCGATGCGAGCGTCGTCATGACGCCCGCCGTCACGATGAGGCCGCGCTTGTGATGCGTCGCATCGACGAGCGCGCCCGCCGGGGAAGTCGCGAGCATGCCGGCGATGCCGCCGAGCGTCATCACGGTGCCGATCGATGCCGGATGCCAGCCCTGCGCCTGCAAAAAGACGCCGAGGAAAGGGCCGATGCCCGCCTGCACATCGGCCATGAAAAAGCTCAGTCCTTCGAGCGCATAGAGAGGGTTCATGGGCTGCTCACCAGGGACGTCCGTTCTTGTTGGGCCGGCTCGGCATGTCGCTCTCCAGAGTTGCACGCCCGTGTTGCGTCAGGCGGCGACCGGCGCGTCGATCAGTTCGGCGATCTCATCCACTTCGATCGTCCGCCCGTGGCGGTTGCGGATGCCGTGCCCCCACGCCTGAACGTGCGCGCCCGGCGCGAGATACGCCGTCAGTTCGGCTGCGGCATGCGGGGGCATCCGCAACGACGTGCCATCGTCGAGCAGCGCGCCGCGCAGTTCGCCCTTCGGCCCGAAGAGCGACAGCACCACTTCGCCGCTCGCTTCCATCGGCTTGCGTTCGACGTGCGGCTTGTGATGTTTCTCGCCATCGTGATGCGGGCCTTCGTCGAGAATGACCTTGCCGTTCTTAGGCACAAGCGAGACCGCCGCGATCATGTCCGCGCCGCGCGGCTTCACGCCCCGCACGCGAACCTCGTCGCCCACCGCGACCTGCCGCGCGATCTGTCGCGACAGATGAGGCGGAAAGTGAACCTGCAGCGCCTGTCGCGCGCCGAGCACGATTCCATCGATTTCGCCGTGCGGGTTCAGCAGAAAGCGCGTCACCTTGCCGCGCGTTTCGGGAAGGCTTTCAGGGTCGATCCAATGCATGTCGTTGATCCTCGTTTGATGATGATGAAAGCGCGTCGGTCATCGACGCGCTCATGGGTTCGGCGGCGCGCGGTCATAGAGCCGGGTCAGGTTGCCCGGCGCACCGAACGACGTCGCCTGAAGCGCGGTGCCGTACTGGTTGCGCGTGCCGTAGCCTTGCGCCGATACCCGCGCGCCCGTCTGCACGAGCCGGGGGAATTGCTGGGCGACGGGAGGCGTGAGTTTGATGACGGTGCCATCCGCGAGAATCACGCCGTCAGGCTCGCCGCGCGGAGCGGTGGTGACGTGCGCCACCTGTCCCTGCGCGCTCAGGCGCGACAGACCCGCGCCGCGCAACTCTCGCGGCAACGGCTGCGCGCCCGGCAGCGGTGGCTGATCGGTGAGTTGCTGGCCGCTTCTCGCATCGGTGATGCGTTGCGCCTTGAGATTGCTGCCCGCATCGCGCCATCCTTCGATCTGCACGCTGTCGCCCGGATGTATCGCCGACGTGAGCTGTGCGCTCATGTGCGGCGGGAAATGAACGAGAGTGCCGTCGCCGGTCAGGAAGCCGTCGACATCGCCATCGGGGTTGATGAGAAAACGCGACACCGTGGCTTGCGTCGTGACCGCCGTTCCTTGGTCCGCGAGCGGCGCGGGACCGGGGCCGGGCGGCGGCGGCACAGGCGCGGCTCCGGGCGGCGGCGGTGGTGGCATACCCGCTGCCGCGACGGGCGGCGCAGGCGCAACGGGCGGCTGGGTCTGGGCGACGCAACCCGCGCTGACCGCCAGCAGCGCGGTGAGACTCATCGCGCTTGCGATGCGGGCGGTGTTGCGGCGGCTTGCCTTGGTCGATGTCGATTGCATGATTCACTCCTTCGCTTGACGTGGAGTGATCTGCAAGGGCTATGCCATCCAACGAAAGCCCACTGCTCAAAGGGCTCGGCGCGGCGAAGCGCGCGGCGGTGTCGGGGAACCGGACGCCGGGTGTCCGATCTCTTGACACTCAACTGTCGGAGCCGGCCATCCCGAGGTTCGCCAGCCGCGTATAGAGCGATTGACGGCTGATGCCGAGCCTGCGCGCCGCCTCGGCGCGATTGCCGTCGGTGAGCGCGAGCGCGCGGACGATCAGCGCGCGTTCGAGCTGCGCGAGTGCGTCGTTGAGTGGAAGCTCGGCGAGGCTGGCAGGGATCGCGTCATTGGGACTCGCGGTCGTGTTGAAGAGGAAGGCGAAGTCCTCGCGCGTGAGCAGCGCGCCCGGCGCGAGCGCGCTCGCCCGTTCCATCGCGTTCGCCAGTTCACGCACGTTGCCGGGCCAGCAGAACGTGACGAGCATGCGCTGCGCATCGGCGGAGAGCCGCTTGTGAGCCGCATCGGGCGATGCCGCGAGCGTCGCCAGGAAATGCTCCGCGAGCGGCAGGATATCCGCCACCCGCTCACGCAGGGGCGGCAAGTGCAGCGGGATCACGTTCAACCGATACAACAGATCCTGCCGGAAGGTTCCCGCGGCGACCATCGCCGGCAGATCGCGATGGGTCGCCGCCACGACGCGCACATCGACCGCGACGGGCCGGTTCGTACCGAGCGGCGTGACCTGCCGTTCCTGAAGCACGCGCAGCAGCTTGGCCTGCATCGCGAGCGGCATGTCGCCGACTTCATCGAGAAAGAGCGTGCCGCCGTGCGCTTCCTCGAAGCGCCCTCGCCGCTCCGCGTGCGCGCCGGTGAACGCGCCCTTGCCATGCCCGAAAAGCTCGCTTTCGAGCAGGTCATCCGGAATCGCCGCGCAGTTCACCGCCACGAACGGCCCGCCCGCCCGCGCCGAAGCGCGATGCAGCACATGCGCCGCCACTTCCTTGCCGGTGCCCGTCTCGCCGGTGATGAGGACCGTCGAGTGCGTGCCCGCCGCGCGGCCCAGACGCTTTTGCACATCGCGCATGGCATCGCTCACGCCGAGCAGTTGCGGCTCGCGCGACGGCGTTTCGTCCGCGAAGGCAGGCGTCGCGGCGACGGGCGCATCGGGATGCGCCGCGAGCATGCGTGCGAGCAGCACCGCGATCTCGTCGCGGCCGACGGGTTTGGTGAGATGCTCGAACGCGCCGAGCCGCATCGCGCCGATGGTGTTGTCGCTCGTCGCATGCGCAGTCAGCATCACGACCGGCACATGTTGCAGGCCCGCGATGCCGCGCAGCGATTCGAGCACGGCGAGACCGTCCGCGCCCGGTAAACGAAAGTCGAGAAAGACGCAGTCCGGCGCGCAGCGCTCGCGCAAGTGCTCCAGCGCCGCTTCGCCCGAGCGCGCTTCGAGCGTCGTGTGACCGAGGTCCTGTATGGTTTCGACGAGGCCTTCGCGAAAGGCGTCGTCGTCGTCGATGATCAGTATGGTCGCCATGGCACCTCGATCACGAAGCATGTCACGTTCGAATCCTCCGCGAGGTAAGCGCGTCCGCCATGCGCTGCCGCGATCTCGCGCACGACGGCGAGGCCGAGGCCGGAGCCATCGGGGCGGCCCGTCACGAACGGCTCGAAAATGCGCTCGCGCTCGGCCGCGCTCACGCCGGGACCATCGTCGGTCACTTCCAGCCTGAGCCGTTCGCCCCCGGTCCATTGTGCGCCCTTCGCGCGCACCGTCACGTGGCCGCCCGGCGGCGCATGGCGCAGCGCGTTCACGATCAGGTTGTCGAGCGCGCGCGCCATTTGCGCCGGATCGAAGACGGGCTGCGTCGCGCCGGTTTCGATCTCCGCGCGCAACGATATCGCGCGGCTCTCGGCGCCCGCTTCATGCGTATGAACGATGTCGCCGAGCCACGCGTGCAGATCGACGGCGCGCGCGTTCACGGTCACCGGCTGCGTGAGCGCGAGCAGACTGGTCACCTGCGCCTCGATGCGTCCCACCTGCTCGATGATCGTTCGCAGCGCGGCTTCGCGGCGCGCACCGTCGCCGGCGAGCGCGTTTTCTGCCTTCAGACGCATGGCGCCCGCGGGGTTGCGGATCTCGTGCGCGATCTGCGCCGCCATCTTGCCCAGCGCGCCGAATCGCTCGGCCTGCGCCAGTTGCGTGCTCAGCGCGTTCGCCTCGCGCTTGAGGCGCGCGGCGCGCTCGACATAGCGATTGAGCGCATCGACGATCTGGTCCAGATCGCGCTCGCCGAGCCGTTCGAGCCGCCGGCCCTGCTCGAATCCGCCATCGGGCGCGAGCGCCTGTTCCAGCCGCGTGAGGTTGCGCCGCCAGCGCCTGAGCGCGACGGCCAGAAACAAGGCCAGCACGACGATGATCGCGAGCACGCCCGCCAGGATGGTCGCAGCGCGCTCGCCGTACGGTCCGAGCGGCGGCCGCGCGCGCGTAAGCATCCACGCCAGCAGGCCTGCGTGGCGCGGCACGGGACAGGCGACCGCGACCACGGCATCCGCGCCGCTCGATACGACATCGACCTGCATCTGGCCAGCGCCGCCCGCTTTCCTGAGCGTGCGCAGAATGAGCGGCGTCTCGGCCTCGGGGACATCGCGCTTCACGCCGCTGCCTTCGTAGGTGGGAAACGCATAGGCCAGAAAGCCGTTGGGCGCGCCGGCCGTCGTCTTGTCGTTCCAGAAGCCGCCTTCGATGCCATCGGTGCGGATCAGCACGAGATCGAGCACCGCGTGCATGAGATCGATGTTGGTTTCGCCGGGGCGCTGCATCGACAGGTCGTAGCGCGATGCGACCGCCGTGCACGCCGCTGCCGCCTGTTGCTTCGCGGTCGTGACACGCTCGCCGAGCGCTGACGAGAGGATGAGCCACACGGCCGCAGTGAGCAGCCCACACAGGATGGCGACGAGAATCCAGAGCGCGAAGAGCTGGGTGGAGAACGACGGTCGCGGCATGAAGAGTCTCTGCGCCAATTGAGTTGGTGCGAATTGAAGCAAGTCTCTCGCCACGGTCCGTTACGTCGCCGCCTGCTAGCGCCAGGCCTGCGTGAACTCGCTGACCACGCGCGCGAGATGCGCCTGCATCGCTCCGCGCGCGGCGCTCGCATCGCGCGCCATGATGGCCGAAAAGATGCGCTGATGGTCGTCCTGCGAAGCCTCGCGCAACGCGGGCGTGTGGAAGTGCTCCTCGATCTTTTTCCACAACGGATCGGCGCGGGAGTTGTCCCATATCGCGGTCACGACCGAGTGGAGCACTTCGTTTCCCGTCGCCCGTGCAATCGCCAGATGGAAATCACGGTCGGCAGCTTCGTTGGCAGCCTTGTCGTGCATGTTTTCACGCATCGCGCGCAACGCGGCGAAGAGCCGGTCGAGGTCCGCATCCTTGCGTTCGATAGCGGCGAGCGCCGCGATCCCGCTTTCGATCACCGCCCGGGCGCGCAGCGTCTCGATCGGGCCCAGCCCGCGCGGCATCCTGAACGTCACGGAGCGCGCCTCCGGTGCTTCGGCCACATAGATGCCCGACCCGACACGGACCTCGACCACGCCCTGCACTTCCAGCGCAATGATCGCCTCCCTCACCTGCGTGCGGCTCACGCCGAAACGCTCGGCCAGCGTGCGTTCGGAAGGCAGGCGGGCGCGCGGCCCGATATCGCCGGCCGCGATCAGGTCGTAGATCCGGTTCGCCAGCCCGACATACGAACGATCGCCCGCGTCCGTGTTGGCGAGACGGCCGGCTGGCGTGTGCGAAAGATCGGCCATCTGGAACTCTCGAGATCGTCAAGGACGCCGGGCGGCGCTCGAAGCTGGTCAAAATGGTACACCAATCCCTGTGCAACGCAGCATCGGCCGATCGCGGGCCAGCCTTACCCATCAAGCGTTTCAAGCCGAACGGCGCACGCTCGTAAACCACTATCGCGCGTGGATTGGTATGCCAGTACTGTCAGACGCGAACGCGCACGCGCGTGCCCCTCCTGACGCTTCGAGGGGCGCCTTTGAAAATGGTCCTGCTGCCAGTTCGATCGCGTCCCGCCTGGCAAATCCGCAAGATTCCGTGCTTCCCGCGCACCGTGTCGCCAATCCACGACGAGCCATGCGCGCCCGCAGTCGGTAGATTGAATCCAACAACAAGGAGACAACATGCGTCCAGGAATCCAGGTGCTCAGAGTGACGGCGAGCGCGGCATTGGCGTTATGCACGAGTGCGGCTTTCGCGCAGGCTTCGATCGTTTCCGGTCCATCCAGCGATCCCGCATGCATGGTTCCCTGGAAGAGCGACACGAAGTTCGTCAAGTATCCGAAGAAGAACGGCCCGTACCGCATCGCGCTCGTGAACGGCTATATCGCCAACACCTGGCGCATCCAGATGATCAAGACGGCCAAGGCCTACACGGCGCAACCGGCGGTCGCCGCGAAGCTCAAGGAATTCAAGGTCGTCTCGACCGGCGAGGACGTCCCGGCGCAGATCTCGGCCGTCAACAACTTCATCGATGCGGGCTACGACGCGATCATCGTCGATGCGCAGAATCCCTCCTCGTTCGGCCCGGCGATCCGCCGCGCGAAGAAAGCCGGCGTCGTGCTGATCGCGTTCGACAACACGCTCGACAGCGAAGACGCGATCAACGTCGACGTCGATCAGTACGGGCTCGGCGTGCTGTGGGCCAAGTGGCTCGCGACCCATGTGCCGAACGGCGGCAAGGTGCTGGAGGTGCGCGGCGTGGCGGGCACGTCGGTCGATACGGACCGGCACAACGGTTTCCTGAAAACGCTCGACGAAACCGGCAAGAAGTGGAACGTCGTGCAGGTCTACGGCAAATGGGACGACGGCGTCGCGCAGAAGGCCGCCGCGGACGCCATCGCGGTGCAGGGCCATTTCGACGGCATTTCGGCGCAGGGTGGCGACACCGGTGTCGTGCGCGCGATGATCGACGCGAAGCATCCGTTCGTGCCGTTCGGCGGCGAGACTGAAAACGGCTTTCGCAAGTTCTGCGCGCAGTACGGCAGCCAGGGCCTGAAATGCACGTCGGCGGGCAGCGGTCCCGCGCAGGTGGCCGTGGCGATCAAGACCGCGCTCTCGGCACTCGACGGTCAGACGATTCCCGTGGCGATCAAACTGCCCCTCGACATCACCGACGACGCGAAGCTGAAGGCGGGCGTCAACTACTTCCCGAACGAATCCGACAACTTCTTCGTCGGCAACTCGTTTCCGACCTGCGGCATCAACTTCTCCGCGCAGGAAATCATGAAGCAGAGCCAGGGCAACCAGTAAGCGGATGATGGCGGCGACGTGACGGGAGACGAAGCATGCGGGACGACGCAGAGCGGCCGTTCTTTCAGATGTCCGGAGTGTCGAAAAGCTACGGCGGCGCCGTCGCGCTGGATCACGCGGAGCTGGCGGTGCGCAGGGGACGCATCCACGCGGTCCTCGGCGAGAACGGCGCGGGCAAGTCCACGCTGCTGAAGGTGATGTCCGGCGTCGTGCAGCCGGACGAAGGCACGATGCACCTCGATGGCCGTGAAGTCTCGTTCGCGTCGCCCGCCGCGGCGAACGCGGCCGGCATCGTCTGCGTGTATCAGGAGCTGTCGCTGATCCCCGACCTGAGCGTGGCGGACAACATCTTCGCTGCGAATCCGCCGCGGCGCTTCGGCATGATCGATCGCCGGGTGCAGCGCCGCCAGGCCGAGGCCGCGCTTGCCCGCGCCGGCGCAGCCGATATCAATCCGCTCACGAAAGTCCGCGATCTGCCGCTGTCGCGCCAGCAGATGGTCGAGCTCGCGAAAGGACTGGCGCACGAGCCGCGCATCCTGATACTCGACGAAGCCACGTCGGCGCTGACCGCGGCCGACGTGGCGCGCGTCATCGACGTGCTCAAGCGCCTGCGCGACGAAGGGCTCGCGCTGCTCTTCATCTCGCACCGGATGCACGAGGTGAAAGCGCTCGCGGACGAATGCACCGTCTACCGGAACGGTCGCCACGTGATGAGCTTCGAGGCAGGCACGCGCTCCGACAACGAGGTCGTCGAGATGATGATCGGCCGCAAGTACCAGCATGTGTTTCCCGCCAAGCCCGCGAACGAGCCCGGCGAACGCAGCGCCGCCGAAGCGGTTCTCGCCTGCCGCGACCTCGCGTGGAACGACACGTTGCGCGGCGTCAGCTTTTCGGTGAGGCCCGGCGAAATCCTCGGGCTGGGCGGCCTCGACGGACAAGGCCAGCGCGAACTGCTGCTCGCGCTGTTCGGCGTGCTGCGCGGTTGCGCGGGGGTGATCGAGATCGACGGCAAGGCCGTGTCGATCGGGAGCCCCGTGGCCGCCCGCGCCAATCGCATCGGCATGGCGCTGATTCCGGAGGATCGCAAGACCGAAGGTCTGATGCTGCCGATGTCGGTGCGCGAGAACCTGTCGTTCGCCGCGCTCGATCGCATGTCCACCGCGGGCGTGATCGATCGCGACCGCCAGCAGTCGTTCGTCGACCGGATGATGGCGCTCCTCGCGATCAAGTCGTTCAGCACCGACGCGGCCGTGGGCTCGCTCTCGGGCGGCAACCAGCAGAAGGTCGTCATCGCGAAGTGGCTGGTCCGGCAGCCGCGCATCCTGCTTCTCTGCGACCCGACGCGCGGCATCGATGTCGGCACCAAGCAGGAGATCTATCAGTTGCTCAGGCGGCTCGCCGACGAGGGCGCAGCAATCGTGTTTTATTCGACCGACTACGACGAGCTGATCGGCTGCTGCGATCGCGTCCTCGTGCTGTACGAAGGCAGGATCAAGAAGGAGCTCGCCGGGGCGGCGATCACCGAGCAGAACCTCATCGCCAGTGCGCTCGACCTGCCCGTCGGACAGGTCGCGCTTTCCAAAGGAGTCGCGCCATGAGCGGATTGCGCTACTGGTACGCGGAAAATCGCGGGTCGGCGTTCGCATTCGCCCTGTTCGTGCTGATGTTCGCGATCTACCTCTTCAACTATCCGTCGACGTTGTCGGCGAATGTGTTTCAGACGGCGGCGAACAAGGCGGTACTGCTCGCGCTCGTGTCGATGGGCCAGGCGCTCGTCGTACTGACGGCGGGCATCGACCTGTCGATCGGGATGATGCTCGTGCTGACGAATTGCCTGGGATCGTGGATCGTCACGGGCGGCGCGCTGCACAGCGCGCTCGGCATTGCCGGCGTGCTCGCGGCGGGCGCGCTGTGCGGCGCGCTCAACGGCGTCATCATTATTTTCGGGCGCTTGCAGCCCATCGTGACGACGATCGCAACGGGTGCGGTGTACTACGGACTGGCGCTGCTGCTTCGCCCGGTTCCCGGCGGCGCCATCAACGAGGATCTCGCCGACGTACTGACCGGCAAGGTCGCCGGCGTCGTGCCGGCAAGCCTGTTGATTCTGCTCGCGGCCGTGGTGATCGTCTGGGTTCCCTTCAAGCGCTCCGCGATCGGGCGCGCGGCTTATGCAACCGGCTCGTCCGAACCCGCGGCCTTTCTCTCGGGCATGCCGATCCGCCGCGCGAAGTTCATGAGCTATACGCTCGCCGGCCTGCTCGCCGCGATCGGCGGCCTCTTTCTGACCTTCTTCACGGACACCGGCGAAGCCAGCCTCGGCAGCGCCAACTCGTACACGTTGTTTTCGATCGCCGCCGTGGTCATCGGCGGCGTGTCGCTGCTGGGCGGCAGGGGCAGCGCGATCGGCGCGGTCTTCGGCGCATTCGCGTTCCGCTCGATCGGCGACCTGCTGTTCGTGTTCAACGTCGATGCGCTGTGGCAGCCGCTCTTCCAGGGCGTGATTCTTCTGCTCGCCGTTTCGATCGGCGCGTGCGGGCTGTTCCGGGTGCGCAACCGCCTGGAGTGGTTCCAATGAGCGACGTTTCCGCGAACGGACGCACCACATTCGTGTCGAGGCTCGCGCGCCGGATCGACAAGCCGATCGTGATCGCGTTCGCGTGCATCGTCGCGCTGCTGCTGGTCGGCGGGATGTATTCGCGCAGCTTCATGTCGCCGGAGTACATCCTGCTGCAACTGAAGGTCGGCGCGTTTCTCGGCATCATCGCGACCGGACTGATGATGGTGATCCTGCTCGGCCACATCGATCTGTCGTTGCCGTGGACGATCACGGTCGGCGCGATGATGGCGTGCGCCGTCGCGGGGCACGGCGAACTGGGACGCGTCCTCGCGATTCCCGTCGGGATTGGTTGCGGCGTGCTGATCGGCGTCGTCAACGGCATTCTCGTCGCGCTCCTGCGCATTCCGTCCATGATCGCGACGCTCGCCACCAATGCAGTCGCGCAGGGCATCATGATCGTCTACACGGGGGGATCGTCGCCGCAGGATTCCGCGCCGGACGTGATGCGATGGCTCGCGGCGGGCTGGCTCGTGCCGGGCGTGCCGAATGCGGTCGCGCTGTGGGTCGTGATCGGCGGCGCGACGATGTTTCTGCTGTCGCGCACGACTTTTGGCCGCACGCTGTACGCGATCGGCAACACCGAACGCGCGGCATACCTTTCCGGCATCGATACGCGGCTCGTGACCGTGGCCGCTTTCGCCGTGTGCAGCGCGTTCGCGGCGTTCGGCGGTGTGCTGCTCGCGGGCTATGCGTCGAAGGCCGCGCAGTCGATGGGCGATGCCTACCTGTTGCCGGCCATCGCGGCGGTCGTGCTCGGCGGTACCTCGATTCTGGGCGGTCGCGGGTCGTACCTCGGCACCGTGGCTGGCGCGATCCTCATCACGCTGCTGCAGTCGATCCTATCGGTCGCGCAGATGCCGGAAGCGGGGCGTCAGATCATCTACGGCGTGGTGATCGCGGCGATGCTGCTGCTGTACGGGCGCAGCAAGCCGGAGGCGTAGGGCCGACGCATCGGTTCAAAAGAAGCGATCTGCGTTCGTTCTCCTGAGAGCGAGGATTATTAGCGAGGTCATTCCATCATGGCTGCCAGCAGATCCGTGCGTGCAATCACGGCGATCGTCATGTTTCTAGCGGCCATCATGCTCGGCGGCTGCGCCTCTCACGAAGCCTATCGCACCCAGGTCGTCAATCCCTGGCTCGACAGCCAGCAATGTCGCACCGATCGCGACGGCAAGACCGCGCCCGAATGCGCCGGACGCACGCCGGAAATCGTCGACGGAAAATACGAACTGCATTTCGTCGAGTTCGACGATCAGGGCTGGCTGCATCCTCAAACAGCCGCGTCGCCGGATGCCGCGCCCGATCAGTCGGCAATGCAAATCGATGCGCTGATGGACAACCTCAAGCAGTATCTCAAGGCAAGGACCGACGTCAAGGTGATCCTGTTCGTGCACGGCTGGAAGCACAACGCCGAGACGGACGACGACAACGTGATGAAGTTCCGCCGCCTGCTCGAACGCGCGGCGTCCGACGAGCTTTATCAGCAGAGCAAGCGTCAGGTCATAGGCATCTATATCGGATGGCGCGGCAAGCCCTGGCTGCTGCCCGATCCCGTGCTGAATCTCTCGTTCTGGAATCGCAAGGCCACGGCGTCGCGCGTATCGGCGGGCACCGTGCGTGAACTGTTCGCTCGCTTGCGCAGCATGCAGCGCTACTTCAATCTGGAGGCGCTCAAGGAAGGCCGGCGCCCCGCGATGCGCACGCTGATGATCGGCCACAGCTTCGGCGGGCTGATTCTGTACGCCGCCACGTCGGGTCCGTTGATCGAGACGCTCACCGAGGAAAGCGATCTCGCGGACCTGCCGCCCTTGCAGCAGAGCGCGTCGAACGAGCGCACCGCCGAGGCGGAACGTGTCGCGGACATGATCGTGCTCGTGAACCCGGCGTTCGAGGCGTCGCAGTTCGAGGCGCTCTATCGCGTGGCGAACCGGCAGCAGCATCGGTGCTACGTTGCGCCGATGTTCATGTCGATCACGTCCGCCACCGACGACGCCACCGGCATCGCCTTTCCCGCCGGCCGCTTCCTGAACACGCTGTTCGAGCGCCCCACTTCCTCCGACGCGCAGGCGACCGCCATCAAGCAGACGCCGGGTCATGACGACGGCTATATCACGCATCGGCTGCACGGACCGGCACAGGACGCATCGGCGGCGCACAGCCCCGTCTGCGAGGGCTGGACGTCGGGCGACAAGCTGCTCGGCATGACCAACGACGAACTCGCGAGGGCTGTGACGAACAACAAGCGGCTCGAAGTGGCGCAGTCGCAAGCCTTCATCGCGGGTCTGAATGCGCAACGGCCGGCTCCATCGACATGGCAACGCAAGTTCTGCGGCGGCGCCACGCTCGACGTCGAGGCGAAGGATGGCGTCGTCAACGCGCAGACGCTCGTCTGGAACGTCAAGGCGGACTCGAGCATCATCGACGGACACGGCGACGTGATGAACCCCGCATTGCTCGATTTCGTGCGCCAGATGTTCGGCGATACCGACCTGCCGGACGGCCCGGATCACGGCCGCAGCGCGTGCGACGAGCAATGAATCGACACATGACCGGAGGCCGGTCCGCGCCTTCCCGGTAACGCCCTGCTCCGTCGTCCCGACGCGCGCCTGCCGCGTCAGCGCGATCTCTTCGATCGCCATCTCCGACGATATCCGTCCGCTCGAGCCCTCGCTGCCTCATGCAGGGAAGTCATGCGCCCCATGAGATCTTTTCGATTGTCGTCGCGACCGGGCCGCATCGAGAATGATTCCACCGATGCCCGAGATCCGTGCGCACTGTCGACTCGTAGAGCCGACTGCGTCCGGGCTCAAACCAACCAGGAATGCGACGACCGATGAACCTTCGCGAATCCAGCAAGCACTTCGACGAACGCAATGCACGAGCGGCGAACGGCCGTGCGGGCGCACGCCTTCGAACCTGTGGCGAAGCGCTCGTCACGTTGCTCGAAACCTACGGCGTCGAGTACGTCTTCGGCATCCCGGGCGTGCACACCGTGGAGCTGTATCGCGGGCTTGCAGACTCGTCGATCCGGCACGTGACGCCTCGTCACGAACAGGGCGCGGGCTTCATGGCCGACGGATACGCGCGTGTCACGGGCAAACCCGGCGTGTGCTTCATCATCACCGGGCCGGGCATGACCAACATCGCGACCGCGATGGCGCAAGCCTATGCCGACTCCATTCCGATGCTCGTGATATCAAGCGTCAATGCACGTAGCCACCTCGGCAACGGAGACGGACGTCTTCATGAACTTCCTTCGCAGCGCGAAGTATTCGACGGGCTCGCCGCGTTCTCTCACACCTTGCTGGATGCCGCCGAGTTGCCTCAGGTGCTGGCGCGCGCGTTCGCCGTATTCGAGAGCGCGCGGCCGCGGCCCGTGCATATCGAGATTCCGCTCGATGTCATCGTGTCGCCGGCGAACGCGATGAAGGCTGCGCCCGCCGTGCACGCGGCGAAGCCCGCCGCCCATCCTGCCGCGCTCGCTTCTGCCGTGGACCTGCTCGCCGATGCCCGCCGCCCGCTGATTCTCGCCGGCGGCGGCGCGGCGCACGCCGCAGTCGAATTGCGCGAACTCGCCGCGCGGCTGCAAGCGCCCGTCGCGCTCACGACCAACGCGAAAGGACTTCTGCCGGGCGCGGACCCGCTTCTCATCGGCTCGACGCAATCGCTGCCGCCGACCCGCGCGATGATTCGCGAAGCCGACGTCGTGCTCGCGGTCGGAACCGAACTGGGCGAGACCGACTACGACGTGCTCTTCGATGGCGGCTTCGCCATCGCCGGAAAACTCATCCGCATCGATATCGATGCCCAGCAGGTCATGCGCAATGCCCGGCCGGACGTGGCTATCGTCGGCGATTCGCGCGAGACGCTGAGCGCACTGTCGACGAGACTGCACGAGCGAGAAGTGCTTCCCGCATCGCCGGACTGGGGCGCCGCGCGCGTGACGGCGGTGCGCGACGCCATCTTCGCCAACTGCGACGCCGCGATGCGATCGCAGAAGCGCCTGATCGACACGATCGTGCACGCGCTGCCCGGCGTCGTCATTGCAGGCGATTCGACGAGCCCGGTCTACGCGGGCAATTTCCTCCACGATGCGCCGGCCCCGCGCTCATGGTTCAACTCGTCGACCGGTTACGGCACGCTCGGATACGGGTTGCCTGCCGCGATCGGCGCGAAGCTCGCCGCGCGTGAGCGGCCCGTCGTGTGTCTGATCGGCGACGGCGGCCTTCAGTTCACGCTGCCGGAACTGGCGAGCGCGGTGGAAGCGCGCGTGCCCGTGATCGTGCTGCTCTGGAACAACTTCGGCTACGGCGAAATCCGCAAATATATGGACCAGCGCGATATCTCGCCCGTTGGCGTCGATATCTACACGCCCGACTTCATGGCGCTGGCGAGAGCCTTCGGATGCGAGGCCGCGAGCGTCGACGATCCACAGGCGCTCGACGCGCAATTGCGGCAGGCGGTATCGCGCGAGGTCCCGACCGTGATCGAGGTTCGCGAAGCCGACTGGTTTGCACGGGTGCCGTCATGAGCGCGCAGGCACGCCCGGTTTTCGACTTTCCGCTGCGCACGCGGCTCTTCATCGATGGCTGCTGGTGCTTGCCCGAGACGAGGCAGCGGCTGCCCGTCATCGATCCATCGACTGAGGAAACGATCGTCGAAGTGGAGGCCGGCGGCCCCGCCGATGTCGATTGCGCGGTGCGCGCGGCATCGCGTGCATTTCGCGCCTGGAAACAGACATCGGGCGTAGAGCGCGCCAGTTTTCTGCGGGCGATTGCGCGCGGCGTGGAGGCGCACGGCGAACAACTCGCCGCGCTTCAGTCGCTCAACAACGGCAAGCCGATAGCCGAATCGCGCATCGACGTCGGCGACGTGGTCGCGACCTTCGACTACTACGCGGGCCTCGCCGAAACGCTGGACGCAGCGGAAGAAGAGATCGCGATTTCGAGCAGCGATCACCGCGCCGTGATCCGTCGTGAACCGGCGGGCGTGGTCGGCCTGATCGTGCCGTGGAACTTTCCCATGGTCACGACCGCGTGGAAGCTCGCCCCCGCGCTCGCCGCGGGATGCACGGTCGTGCTGAAGCCCTCCGAATTCACGCCCTTGCCGGAGCTTGAACTGGCCGCGATCGTCGAGCGCGCGGGTCTGCCGCCGGGCGTATTCAACGTCGTGACGGGCACCGGCACGGAGGTCGGCGCGGCGCTCACGACGCATCCGCTCGTGTCGAAGGTGTCGTTCACCGGCAGCACGGCGGTCGGCGAGCAGGTCATGAAAGCGGCGGCGCAATCCATCAAGGGCGTGAGCCTCGAACTGGGCGGCAAGTCGTCGATCGTCGTTTTCGCGGACGCCGACCTGGATCTCGCCGTCGATCTCGTCACGGGCGGCGCATTCTTCAATGCCGGACAGATGTGCTCGGCCACGTCGCGGGTGCTCGTCCAGCGGCCGCTCGCGGAGGCGCTGATCGCGCGCCTCGCCGACCGGGTGGCGCGAACCGTCGTTGGCGATCCGTTCGGCTCCGGCGTGCAGATGGGGCCGCTCACGAACCGCGCGCAGTACGAACGCGTGCAGCGTTTCATCGCGCGAGGCAAGGCGGACGGCTCGAGTCTCGTGGTCGAGGGCTCGGCGCCGCAAGGGCCGGGCTATTTCGTGCAGCCGACGATGTTCGTCGACGTGCCCACGAACAGTGCGATCTGGCGCGAAGAGATCTTCGGACCCGTGATGTGCGTGCGCGCTTTCGATACGGAAGACGATGCGATCGCCGCGGCCAACGACACCGAGTTCGGGCTGGTCGCCACCGTCGTCACGCGCGACGCGGCGCGCGGCCAGCGGGTCGCCGGGGCGTTGCAGGCGGGCGTCGTCTGGATCAATGCACCGCAACTGATCTTTCCTCAGACTTCGTGGGGCGGCTACAAGAAGAGCAGCATCGGCCGCGAACTCGGGCCGTTCGGGCTCGCGGCTTTCCAGGAAATCAAGCAGGTTCTGAGCGCGACGGGTCCCGTCTGAAAGGCTTTTCGAAGCTAGGGTCTGTTCACCTATAAAACGGCCATGCGAACGCCCGAAATCGGCTGGAGTGCAAGGAGCGCGGCGCGCCGTTTGGCGCTCCCAAACAAGCGACGCGCGACGCCGCAATCCGGCCGATTTCGGGCGTTCCCCTGGAATGGATTTTTAGTTAGGGGTTGCCCCGTAAAGGGCCGCTCGCGGCGTCATGCTCCTTGCGAATACGCCCGGTATTCGCTTCGTCGCATTCCTTGCGAGCGGCCCTTTACGGGGCAACGCATGGCCGTTTTATAGGTGAACAGACCCTAGCCATGCGCTCGGCTCATGGCAACCATGCCGAGATTTCGATTGTTGCCGAAATTTGGCATCCCTAGAGTGTTCTCACCAACGCCGTTTCAGATCGACCGACCGCATCGACCGACTGCTGCACGCTCAGCGAGGAGATAACCATGCAGGACATCAAACGAGGCAGAAGGCAGGCCATCAAGACCATCGGCATGGCGCTCGCTGCATCGAGCCTGCCGATGCCGTTCATCAGCACGGCGCGGGCACAGGAAAAGAGCTTTGCCGGCAAGACGCTGCGCCTGCTTACCTGGTCCGACGACACGGGCGCGGCGGCTCTGCGCAACATCGCCGCGACCTTCAGTCAGAAGACCGGCGCGCAGGTCATCGCCGACCGCGCGGACGGCACCTCCGGCATGGTGGCGAAAGTGAAAGCGGCAGGCGAGAAGCCCACCTACGACGTGATCACGCTCGCAGGCGTGGGCGCGTCGGGTCTCGCGGATGCCGGCCTGCTGACGAAGCCCGATCTGAACCGGCTGCCCAACCTGAAGGATGTCGCCCCGCAGTACCAGACCGGCGCCAATGGCTTCGGCATCGGCTACCTGCTGTGGTCGGACGGGCTTATCTACAGCACGTCGTCGGTCAAGACGGCGCCGTTGAGCTACGAGGCGCTGTGGGATCCCAAGTATGCGGGCCGGATCTTCCTGCCGCCGCCGGAATGGGCCGAAGCGGTCGATCTCGCGATCATCGCGGCGAAGATGGCCGGCGGCTCGCAGCAGAACATCGAGCCCGGCTTCAAGAAGCTCGCTCAACTGAAGGACCGGGTGCTCACGCTCGGCGAGAATCCGAATCAGGTCGCCGACCTGTTTCGCACCGGATCGCTGGACATCGGCGGCATCTACTCCCCGGCGTTCTTCCCCAACCAGTTGCGCAAGCCCGAGTACAAGATGGCCGTCACGTACGGCATGAAGGAAGGCTTCGCGACCCAGTTGATGTTCACGGTCATCCCGAAGGCGCATCCGGGCGACATCGATCTGATCCACGCGTTCATCAACCATTCGCTCGATGCCGGCGTGCAAGGCCGCATGGCCGCCGACGTGCTGAACGGTCCGGTGAATTCGAAGGCGCTGATTCCCGCCGAAAGCCGTGCGTTCGTGCCGTCGGCCCAGCAGATCGCGCAGAACGCCGTGCTGCACGACGACAAGGCGCTGGCGGCGGTGCAGCCGGCGTGGATCAAGCGCTATACGGAACTCTTCTCGGCCTGAGCCCCATGTCCGCACTTCTTTTCCGCCGCAGGACGGCAGCGATGGCAGACGTCGCCCTCGGGCAGGCGCCGGCGCCCGCGCTGCCGAGGGTGCCGCCCTGGGTGCTGCTCGCGCCCATCTTGGCCTTTCTCGCCGTGCTCGTCGCAGCTTCGCTCGTGGTGCTGCGCATGAGCTTCGGCGTGTCGGGGAACGAGTGGCATGCGCTCACGCTGCGCAATTACGCGGACCTCGCCGATTCGTACTTCCTGCACTCGCTCTGGCTCACGCTGAAACTCGCGTTTCAAAGCATGGTCTGCGCGGTGCTGCTGGCGATTCCCGTGGCGCTTGCCATGGCGCGCACGGAGTCGCGGCTCGCACGCCGGCTGCTCCTCGCAGGCGTGCTTCTGCCGCTGCTCGTCAACCTGCTGCTGCAAGGCTATGGCTGGCTCGTCATGCTCGGACCGGCCGGCTTGCTCAATCATGCGCTGCTCGCCGCCGGCGTCGTGCAGCGCCCGGTGCAGTGGCTCTATCGCGAGAACGGCGTGCTGCTCGGCCTGATCCAGACCGCGTTTCCACTCGCCGTGCTGCCGCTCGCGAGCGCGATGCGCGCCATCTCGCGTGCTTACGAGGAAGCGGCCGCCACGCTCGGCGCGACCCGCTGGCAGACGCTCTGCCACATCGTTCTGCCGCTCGCGATGCCCGGCCTCGTTTCCGGCGCCCTGCTCGTCTTCGCCTACAACGCGAGCGCGTTTGCAGTCCCGCTGCTGCTCGGCGGACGGCGCGTGCCCATGCTCGCCGTGCTCGTGCACGATCAGGTGGCGCCGCTCCTGAACTGGCCGGCCGCGTCGGCATCCGGCGTGGTGCTGATGGCGGCGACGCTCGTCGTCATGTCGGTCTCTCAACGGCTCGTGCGCGGCATGCAACGCACGGAGGAATCCCGCTCATGAGTACCCTGCGCCTTGCCGCGGTCATGCCCGGACGTCTGGGCCGTGCAACCAGCCTGCTCGCGACGACCGTGCTGTTTCTCGCGGCCTTGCCGATCCTCACGATGATCACGATGTCGTTCGGCAATTCGGATACGCTCGAATTCCCGCCGCCGAGCTTCGGGCTGCGCTGGTATCAGGCCGCGTGGCACACCTTCGTGTCGCCCGACGCGAGCGACGTGCTCTCGATGGGAACCGCTTTGACGACGAGCCTCATCGTCGCGGTCTCGACGATGATCATCGCCACTGCGGTCTCGGTGCCCGCGGCCTACGCGCTCTCGCGCTACCGCTTTCGCGGCAAGGCCGTGATCGAACAGCTCGTCGCGCTGCCGCTCGTCTATCCGCTCGTGATGCTCGGGCTTTCGCTGCTGCTCGTGTTCAACGTGCTGCCCGTCGAACTCGGCCTGCTGCGGCTCATCATCGCGCACGTGATTCTCGTCCTGCCGTTCACCGTGAAGAACTGCGCGGCCTCGGTCGCCTCGATCGGCCCCGAGTTCGAGGAAGCCGCGTGCCTGATGGGCGCGAGCCCGCGCCGCGCCATCGTCGATGTGGTCCTGCCGCTCATGCGTCCGGGCATTCTCGCCGGCATGTTGTTCGCCTTCATCATCTCCTTCAACGAGTTCACGGTGACGTTCTTTCTATACGACATCAACACGATGACGCTGCCCGTCTGGCTGTACAGCCGCACCGTGTCGTCGCTCGATCCGACGGTGTTTTCGTTCGCGGTCGTCATCGTGCTCATCGACTTCGCCCTGATCTGGCTGCTCGAAAAGCTGGTTGGCGACGAAGGCGTCGCGCTTTAACGAGGGAACCCTCATGACTCATCTGACACTTCAGGCGGTGACGAAGCGCTTTCACACCGCGTACGCAGTCGATCACGTCGATCTCGCCGTGCCCGACGGCAAGCTGGTGTGCTTTCTCGGACCGTCCGGCTGCGGCAAGACGACACTGTTGCGAATCATCGCGGGCCTCGAAACGGCAACGTCCGGAACCGTGGCATTCGCCGGGCGCGATCTGACGAACGTGCCGGCGAACCAGCGCGATTTCGGCATGGTGTTCCAGTCGCTCGCGCTGTTTCCGCACATGACGGTGGCGCAGAACATCGCCTATCCGCTGCGGCTGCGCCGCGTCGCGAAAGACGCGCAGGCGGCGCGGGTCGCCGAGTTGCTCGAACTGATCCAGTTGCCGCACATGGCGGACCGTCCGGTCTCGCGGCTTTCCGGCGGACAGCGTCAGCGCGTGGCCATCGCCCGGGCGATCGCATCGTCGCCGAAGCTGCTGCTGCTCGACGAACCGCTCTCCGCGCTCGATGCGAAGCTGCGCGAAGCGATGCAGGTCGAAATCCGTCTGCTGCAACAACGCCTCGGCATCACGACGATCATGGTGACGCATGACCAGCGCGAGGCCATGACGATGGCCGACGAAATCGTCGTGATGGAAAAAGGACGCATCGCTCAGATCGGCAAGCCGCTCGATATCTATCGCAATCCCGTCAGCGAATTCGTCGCCGATTTCATCGGCCTCGGCAACATCCTGCCCGTCACGCTCGACGGCACGAACCGGATCGCGCTTCCAAACGGCCAGCAGATCACAGTCGATGGCGCGCCGCGCGCAGGCGGCGCAACCGATGATGTCCGCTTGCTGATTCGCCCCGAGGACGTATCGATGCGGGCGGTCACGGCCAATCCCGGACCCAACGTGCTGGCCGGAAAAGTGGCGTTCATCCGGGATGTCGGCTCGTCGCTCGAAGCCACCATCGACTGCGCCGGTTTCACGCTCACCGCGGCCACGACCCCGCGCGAAACACCGGATCTTCGGGTTGGCATGCCCATCTTCGCGGAATTGCCGCCGCACGCCTGCAAGCTCATCGCGGCACGTACCGCGCATTGATTCACGCCGACCAAACCATAGCCACAGGAGACACCCTATGAACACGACGACTTCCGTGCAGCGCTTCTTCAAGCGCGCGTCCATCACGCTCGCCTTCGCAGGCGTCGTGGGCCTCGGTGCATTTGCGCCGCTCGCGCAGGCCGATGCGCTCGACTCGATCAGCAAATCCGGCGTGGTGCGGATCGGCGTGTTCGAGGACTATCCGCCGTTCGGCTCGATCGGGCCGGACATGAAGCCGCAAGGCTACGACATCGACGTGTCCAGTCTGATCGGCAAGACCCTCAACGCGAAGGTCGAACTGATTCAGGTCACGGGCGACAACCGCATGGCGTACCTCGTCGACCATAAGGCCGACATGCTGCTCTCGGTCGGCAAGACGCCGGAGCGCGAAAAGGTGATCGACTTCTCGCAAGCCTATGCGCCGTACAACCTCGCCGTGTTCGGTCCGAAGTCGCTCGCCGTGAAGAACGCGGGCGATCTGGGCGGCAAGAGCATCGCGGTTGCGCGCGGCACGCTCGAAGACCTGAGCGTGAGCAAGGTCGCGCCATCGTCCGCGACCATCAAGCGATTCGATGACCCGAATGGCGCGATCTCCGCGTTTCTCGCGGGACAGACCCAATTGCTCGTGGTCGGTAACGACGTGGGCGCGACGATCATCGCCCGTCACCCGTCGATCGATCCCGAGCAGAAGTTTTCGCTCTTCAGCTCGCCCGATCACGTGGGCCTGAACAAGAACGAGCCGCGTCTGAAGCAGAAGGTGGACGAGGCCATCGCCGCCGCGAAGAAGGACGGCACGATGAACGCCATCTCGCAGAAGTGGCTGCGCGCGCCGCTGCCGGCCGATCTGTGATGCGCTTCGCCTTTTCGTTCGATCGCACGCCGAGGATGCTTCGATGACCTACACGTTCGATTTCAGCGACTTCGGCCTCTACGTGGACGTGCTCGCGCATGGCGTCGCGGTCACGCTCGGCCTCACCGCCGTATCGACGCTCCTGGGCGGTCTGGTCGGCATCGGCGGAGCGTGCATCGCCGTGGCGGGGCCGAAGCCGCTTCGTGCCGTCGTGGCCGCGTATGTCGAGCTCATTCGCAACACGCCGTTTCTCGTGCAGCTGTTCTTCGTGTTCTTCGGGCTGCCGAGCCTCGGCGTGCATATCGGCGAAATCGAGGCCGCCGTGCTCGCGATGACAGTGAACCTCGGTGCGTATGCGACGGAAATCGTCCGGGCGGGCATCGACTCGATTCCGCGCGGACAGGTCCAGGCCGCGATGGCGCTCGGCTTGCGAGGTCCGCACGTCTTTCGCCACGTCGTGTTGCCGCAGGCGCTCGCCAACGTATTTCCGGCTTTGCTCGGCCAGGTGCTGATCGTGATGCTCGGCTCCGCGGTGGTATCGCAGATTTCGGTGCCGGACCTGACGCATGCCGCCAGTTTCATTCAGTCGCGTAACTTCCGTTCGTTCGAATGTTACGTGATCGTCACGGCGATCTATCTGCTGCTGTCGATCGTGCTGCGCCTCCTGATCAACCGGCTCGGCAAGCGGCTGTTCGCGGGGCGCGCCGCTCGCGGCGTCACGATTGCGCCTCGACGCGGGTTGCGCGGCCTCTTCTCCGTGCGTGCAGCCGTGGTAGATCCCGGCCTTCCGAAGGAGCGTTCACGATGATCGAGTTCACGCTATGGGATATCGCGCGCAATCTGATGCTCGCCGCGCGCTGGACCGTTCTGCTTTCGTTGATCGCGTTCGCCGGCGGCGGCCTGACAGGGCTGGTGTTGCTCGCCATGCGCGTTTCGCCGTTGCCGTGGCTGCGCAGGTTCGTGGTGCTGTATGTCGAAGTGTTCCAGGGCACGCCGCTCCTGATGCAGCTCTTCCTCGGCTTCTTCGGCTTGCCGATGCTGGGCGTCGAGGTGTCGCCGTGGGCTGCGGCAACGGTCACGCTCACGCTGTATACGGGCGCCTATCTCTCCGACATCTGGCGAGGCTGCGTCGAAGCGGTGCCGCGCGGTCAATGGAGCGCGGCGGCGAGCCTCGGCATGACATGGATGCAGCAGTTGCGTTATGTCGTCTGGCCGCAGGCATGGAAGATCGCCGTGCCGCCTACCGTCGGCTTTCTCGTGCAGGTCGTGAAGAGCACGGCGCTCACGTCGATCATCGGGCTCACGGAACTGACCAAGACCGGGACCATGATCACGAACGCGGTGTTTCGCCCTTTCCCGATCTACGCCCTCGTCGCGCTGCTGTACTTCGCGATGTGCTTTCCGCTGACCTGGTATGCCCGTGCGCTCGAACGCCGGTATCGGATCGGCAGGCATCGCTGAAGTTCGACTCGATGTCCAACGTCCTTTCAAAACGGGTTTGCGCATGATTTCCATCGGTAACGTGTCGAAGTGGTACGGCCAGTTTCAGGTTCTGGCCGATTGCACCACCACGGTCAGTAAAGGCGAAGTGGTCGTGGTCTGCGGGCCGTCCGGGTCCGGCAAATCGACCCTCATCAAGACGGTCAACGGACTCGAGCCGTTCCAGAGCGGGAGCATTACGATCAACGGCGAGGCCGTCCACGACAAGCGGACCAACCTGTCGAAACTGCGCGCGAAGGTCGGGATGGTGTTTCAGCATTTCGAGCTGTTTCCGCATATGTCGATCACGGAAAACCTCACGCTCGCGCAGACGAAAGTGCTGGGTCGCTCGAAAGACGAAGCATCCGACAAGGCGCTGCGCCTGCTCCAGCGAGTCGGCCTGCGCGCGCACGCGGACAAGTATCCCGGACAGCTTTCCGGCGGCCAGCAGCAACGCGTGGCGATCGCGCGTGCGCTGTCGATGGACCCCGTCGCGATGCTGTTCGACGAACCGACTTCCGCCCTCGATCCGGAGATGATCAACGAGGTGCTGGATGTGATGGTCGAACTGGCCCAGGAAGGCATGACGATGATGTGCGTGACGCACGAGATGGGGTTCGCGAGGAAGGTCGCGCATCGGGTGATCTTCATGGATCACGGGCGCATCGTCGAAGACGACGCCAAGGATGCGTTCTTTGCGCATCCACGCTCCGAACGGGCGCAGGAATTCCTGGGCAAGATACTCCACTAACACGCCGTCACGTCGCGCCGGACTTGCTACTATAGTTCCGACTGACATGCCTTCCATGATCGGAGACACGCCCCATGCGACGACTTCCTCCGCTCAATGCGCTGCAGATCTTCGAGACGGTCGCGCGTCACCGCAGTTTCACGCGTGCGGCGGAGCATCTGTGCCTCACGCAAGGGGCGATCAGCAGACAGATTCTCACGCTGGAGGAATATTTCGGCTTTCCCCTCTTCAAACGGGGCGCAAGGGGGCTGACGCTGACGGCCGAAGGCGACGTGCTGCTGCCCGTCGTGAGAGAGGGTTTCGCGCGCATCGAGGAGGTATCGCTGCGTCTCACGCGCCAGCGCACCGATCTCGCGCTGAAAGTGCCGACCTGCGTGATGCGCTGGATGCTGCCGAGGATCATGCGCTTTCAGAGCGAGCATCCCGAACTGCAATTGCAGATCACGACGACCTGGCAGCACGACGTCGATTTTCAGATTGAATCGTTCGATGCGGCGATCATCTACGGCTCGTCGCCCGGCGCGGACGTGCACGCGGTGCCGCTCTTCAACGAGCAACTCACGCCCGTGTGCTCGCCCGATCTACTCAGCGAACGGCCGCTCGCCGCGGCGGCGGATCTGGCGCATCATGCGCTGCTGCATCCGACGCGCGATCATCGCGACTGGAAGCTGTGGCTCGATCGTGCGGGAGCGAGCGAGATCGACGCGACGCTCGGCCCGACATTCGAAACGCTCGATCTGGCGACGAACGCCGCGATGCAGGGCTTCGGGGTCGCGATCAGCGACCGCACGCTGGTCAGCGAAGACGTGGCGGCCCGGCGGCTCGTCATGCCGTTCGACACCGTGCTCGAGACGGGGTCGCGTTACTACTTCGTCTATCCGGATTGCGTCGCGAATCAGCCGAAGGTCAAGCTCTTCAGCGAATGGATCACGCGCAACCGGGATGCTGCTTTGGCTATCGGGTAACTTCGCGGATAAAGTGCGCGACGCGTGACGCCACGCACCCATGCCGCAGAGGACGAGCGCGACTTAAGGCCCAATCGGCCTCAGTCGATGCGATACACCCATTCGAGAGGATCGGCGAGCCTGCCGCGCTGGATGCCGGTCAGTTGCGTGCGCATGCGTTGCGTCACCGGTCCTTCTCCCCCGTCCCCAATCTTAAATTCTCCGGCGGCATGGCGAACCTCACCGACCGCAGTGACGACAGCAGCGGTCCCGCAAGCGAATACCTCCCGGACACGGCCGCTCGCGGCATCCGCACGCCATGCATCGAATGCATAAGGCGTTTCGTTGACCACGATGCCTTCACGCCTCGCAAGCTCGATGATCGACGCCCTGGTGATGCCCGGCAGAATCGTGCCGGACAGCGGCGGCGTCGTCAGCGAGCCATCGTCCATGACGAAGAAGAGATTCATCCCGCCCATCTCTTCGATCCATTTGTGCTCGGCGGCATCGAGAAAAACGACCTGGTCGCAACCCTTGGCCGCCGCCTCGGTCTGCGCGATCAGGCTGGCGGCATAGTTTCCGCCGCATTTGGCCGAGCCCGTTCCACCCGGCGCCGCGCGAGTGTATTGGTCGGACACCCAGACGGTCACCGACGACTTGCCTGCCTTGAAGTACGGACCTACCGGGCAGGCGATGACGCAGAACACGTACTCGTGAGACGCGCGCACACCGAGGAAGCTCTCGGACGCGAACATGAACGGACGCAGATAGAGGCTGCTGTCGCCACCGGGCACCCAGTCCCGGTCTACCTTGACGAGCGATTCCACCGCATCGACGAAGAGCGCTTCCGGGAGATCGGCCATGGCAAGACGCGCGGCCGACGCACGAAAGCGCCTGGCATTCTCGAACGGGCGGAACAGCGAGATCGAGCCGTCTTCGCCGCGGTACGCTTTCATGCCTTCGAAAATTTCCTGCGCATAGTGCAACACCGCGCAAGCGGGATCGATCTGAAACGGCCGGCGAGGCTCGACCTTGGCATCGTGCCAGCCAAGCGTGTTGGTCCAGCGCATCGTTGCCATGTGATCGGTGAACACCTTACCGAACACGGGGTTTGAAATGCTCGCGACGATCTCATCGTGCGGAGTCGGCGTTGCGCTCGGGGAAACGACAAACTGTGTAGGCATAGCGGTTTTCATACTTTCATGCGACCAATGATGGGACGGGTCCCACCAGACTCGCGAGGGATTGAAATGGAAGGAGAGCGAACGCGGAGGCGTTCGTCTCCCGGAACTGGCGTTTTCGAAGGCATGTCTTCTTCGGACCGCATCGTTGCATCCGGCGCACGTCGTCAGTGTTGCACGCCGGTCGTATCCGCGACCTTGCCTTGCCGCGACAAGGCGACGAGTGCGTCGTCGGACACGGAAGCTTCCTGATCGGCGAGCGCCTTGAAGCGAACGAACGCGGCATTCAGTTCGGCTTCGCTGTCGATCTCGATTCCCAGCTCCTGCAAGCGCTGCCTGAATGCGTTTCGACCCGACAGTTTGCCGAGCACGATCCTGTTCGCGCTCCAGCCTACGTCTTCCGCGCGCATGATTTCGTAAGTGTCGCGCGCTTTCAGCACGCCGTCCTGGTGGATGCCCGATGCATGCGCGAACGCATTGGCGCCGACGACTGCCTTGTTAGGTTGCACCGTGAACCCTGTGATCTCCGAAACCAGCCGCGAGGCTTCGACGATCTGAGTGGTGTCCACGCGCATATCGAGGCCGAATACATCCCGTCGCGTCCTGACTGCCATCACGACTTCCTCGAGCGCCGTATTGCCGGCTCGCTCGCCAAGGCCGTTGATCGCACATTCGATCTGCCTGGCCCCGCCCGACTTGACGGCCGCGAGCGAGTTGGCCACGGCCAGGCCGAGATCATCGTGACAATGGACCGAAAAGACCGCCCGGTCGGAATTGGGAATGCGTTCGCGAAGTTCGCGGATCAACGCAGCGTAGCCATCCGGAACGGCATAGCCGACCGTATCGGGGACGTTGATGGTAGTCGCCCCTTCGTCGATCACGCCTTCGATCACGCGACAGAGAAAGTCGAAGTCGGAGCGGCTCGCGTCTTCCGGCGAGAACTCGACGTCATCGGTATGACCGCGCGCGAGACGCACTGCGCGCCGCGCCTGTTCATAGACCTGATCGGGCGACATGCGCAGCTTCTTTTCCATGTGCAGCGCGGATGTGGCGACGAAGGTATGAATGCGGAACCGGCTGGCCGGCTTCAGCGCCTCGGCGGCGCGCGAAATGTCACGTTCGTTCGCCCGCGCCAGAGAACAGACGATGCTGTCCTTGACCTCGCCGGCGATTGCCCGAATCGCCTCGAAGTCGCCTTCGGAACTCGCGGCGAACCCTGCTTCGATCACGTCGACGCGCATGCGCTCGAGTTGCCGGGCGATGCGCAGTTTTTCGTCTTTGGTCATCGAGGCACCCGGCGACTGTTCTCCATCGCGCAAGGTGGTGTCGAAAATGATGAGTCGGTCTGACATGCCAGTCTCCTGTGGGGAACGGCAATTGCGTTGATCAGGGAATGGGGGGTAACCCTTCCTGCCTGTCGTGACGCTGGATCACAGCGCCTGACCGCGCGATTATAGCTAACGATGCCGCGGGCAAATCTAGGGTCAACCCGCATCGACCGGTTCGCGCATCGCGCGTTCGAGACGAATGGGCGCCGCATAGCCGATACCGAGCGCCGATCCCGCTGAATGCTCCTGCACATGGATGATGCGTCCGCGTTTACTATACGTTGACATGCACATATGATGATGAATCGAAATGCAATGGCAAGCATCACATCGACTTCAAACGAAACGAACGCGAGATGGCATCGACAAAAGAGCGAGTAGAAAACATCGACGGAACCTGCACCTGTCTCGCGGCACGTCAGGCCGCGCGATATCTCACGGCAGCATACGATCAGGCTCTAAGCCCGTCGAACCTCCGGTCGACCCAATTCTCGATCCTGTACAGGCTCGCCCGCAATGGACCGCTTACCATCGGCGAGCTCGCGGAGTCGATGGCGATGGACCGCACCACCCTATCGGCAAACCTGAAGCCGCTCGATCGCGATGGGCTGCTCGAAATGGTGCCTGGAGAAGATCGGCGCGTCAGAAAGGTGGTTATCACGAACGCGGGTTTATCGCGTTATCGGATGGCGTTTCCGCTGTGGCAAGCGGTTCAGCGGGAGTTCGAAGACAGCTTCGGACAAAAGCGCGCCGAGGCATTGCGCAGTTCGTTGCGCAGTGTGCTGCAAAGCGGTTTCAGTCCGTGGTCGGAGGGCGAAGCGGCGTCGTCAGGTGAGTAGTCAGCGCCCGCGGCACGATATCGGCCAATGCAATTGCAGTCCGGCCGCGGACTTTCGTGGTGCCTTCAAAACCTGTGCCGTACACCAGCGGTCGTCGCAATCTGATATCGCGAGTTCGTGCCGCTCGGTCCGCCGACATTCACGATCGCGGCAGTCAGGGCGCCGTTCAACGCCTTCTGATACACGACAGCACCGTAGACATCCGTGCGCTTGCTTAGCGAGTAGATCAGACCGGCGTTGAATTGCAGCCAGTGCGGATGCGGCCCGTCGCTGATATTGGCGATCGAGGACGCGCCTCCGACGTCGCCTATGCTGTATATCGCCGCGATGCCCGCTACCAGCGCCGGCGTGAAGCGGTATCGCGCGTTGGCCTCGTAGTTGGACATCGAAAAGCTCGTGTGATCTGCATAGCTCAAGTGCGCGTACGTATAGGCGCCGCCCAGCGTGAACGCGCCGAACGCATAGGCAGCGCCCACCGCGGTCACTTCATGCGATGTCACCGGCCGCGTATAAAAGATGGCCGTGGGATTCGAATAGTCCCCGACCACCGCGCCCGATGTATTGCTGCCATCCGTTCCGCCCGCCGACGGGTTGCTCAGATGAAAATGTCCGACACCGAACGAGAATGCATCGTGCGTATAGCTGCCGCCGACACTCCAGGCGCGATTGTTCGCGAAGCCCGTCCCGCCCGGCCCCGCGGCCTGATTGCTGAACGCGTACAGGCCGCCCAGCGTGATGCCCCACAGCGTCGCGCTTTGATACTTGACCGCGTTGTTGATGCGAAACGTGGTGTAGAGATTGTCGATATCGCCGACATGCGCGCCGTATTGCGTGCCCCACTGCCGCGCGGACACGAACGGGCCTACGAAGTCCACGACGGATTCGTATTGACGCCCGAAGGTGACCGTGCCCAGTTGCTTGTTGCCGAGGCCGACATAGGCCTGGCGTCCGAAGAGACGCGAGCCTTGCAGCATCGTGCCGTTCGCGACGCTGAAGCCGTTCTCCAGCACGAAGACCGCGGTGTTCCCGCCGCCCAGTTCCTCGACGCCGCGCAAGCCCCAGCGCGATGGCACACCGACGCCGCTCGTCTCCTGAATCTTGCGTCCGCCGATAGCGCCGGCCTTCGGCGCGACGTTGTTGGCGTAGCTGATGCCCGCGTCGACGAGTCCGTAGAGCGTGACGTTGCTTTGAGCGAACGCGGTCATCGGCGTCAGCACGACGAGTGCGCCCGCCAGCCGCATGGTCTTTTTCATTCCGATCTCCATTGATTCGTATATCTAATTATTTTTCATCGAGTCGTTCCTTCGAAGAACGACCTTGCCGATGAATCAGGCGGGTTCGTGTCCGCGCGTCGCGGCGCGCATGTTCCGTCTGCGGGCGGCTATCGGCACGCCGGCAATGAGCACGATCGCGGCAAGCGACTGAACCACGGCGGCGGTCACGAATCCGCTCGTATAGCTGCCGGACACGTCGCGTACATAGCCCGTGAGCCAGGGCGTCAGGAAGCCAGCGAGATTCGCGACCGAGCTGATGAACGGCACGCCGAGCGCCATTGCGTTGCCGTGCAGGTAGCGTCCCGGAATCTGCCAGAACAGCGAGATGCCCGCGCCCGTGCCGGCGAGTCCGAGCACCAGCGTGGCGAACGTGACCGACCGGCTGCTATGCCACACGAAAACGAGCACCAGCAGACTCGCGACGCTGATGAGCGACGCGATCGCGCAATGTCCCCGGACATCACGGTAACGGCTGGCGAACGTCGAGAGCGCGATGTTGCCGAGCGCGCCGAGCACGCAGATCGCCGCGATCGCATTGCCGATCGCGCTGTAGCCGCCGAAGCCCGCTTCGTGAAGGATCGTCGGAATGAAAAAACTGAGCGCCGAGTTCGCCGTCAGAATGCAGAAGTACGCGGCGGACAACATCCAGACGAGCGGATTCGCGAGCAACGAGCCGGCGCGATCGGTAGCCGGAGGCGCGTCGCCACGATCGCGTTCGAGATCGGCCTGCACGAGACGCCGTTGCTGCGGCGACAGCCAGCGCGCGCTGCCAGGCCCATCCGTCAGCACGGCGAACGCGATGCATCCCATCAGCACCGTGGGCACCGCCTGGAGCAGGAACATCCATCGCCATCCGGCGATGCTGAAAAGACCGCTCATGTGCTCCAGCACGAAGCCGCCGGTCAGGCCGACCGCCACGGTCGAACAGATCGCCGCCGAATGGAAGATGCTGAAGTTGCGCGTGCGCCGCTTCGACGGGAACCACTGGTTCATGTACAGAATCACGCCCGGATAGAAGCCCGCCTCGAAGGCGCCGAGCAAAAAACGCAGCACATAGAACGTGGCCGTGTTGTGAACGAACATCATCGCGACGCTGGTCACGCCCCAGCCCAGCGCAATCGCCGATATGGTCGTGCGCGCGCCGACGCGTTGCTGGATCATCGAACTCGGCACGCCGAACACCACGTAGCCGAGAAAGAACAAACCCGCGCCGAGGCCGTACACGGTTTCACTGAAGTGCAGGTCCGACAGCATCTGCAGCTTGGCGAAGGCTACGTTCGCGCGATCGACCCACGCGAGCAGCCATAGAACGAAGAGAATGGGCATGATGCGCCATTCCGTCGCGCGATAGGCATCGCGCAAAGCCCGGTCCGCATCCTTGCCGGCGAGCGGCGCGTCTGTTTCGAATACCGCGTTCATCGATTTGTCTCCTGATTTGCAGGGCCGTCTCGTCATCCGGAGCCGGTCAGTCCCATTTCGCCGGAAGCACTTCCGCGCGGTTCTCGCCGAAGCCGATGCGCGCGTAACCGGGACGCTCGCACCATCCGCTCATCACGACGGCATCGCCGTCTTCGAGGAATGCGCGCGTCTCACCGGTTGGCAGGCGTATCGGCGCGTGGCCCGCCTGCGTCAGCTCGATCAGCGCGCCCGCCTCGTCGCGCGATGGACCCGATATCGTTCCGCTGCCGAGCAGGTCGCCGCTGCGCAGATTGCAGCCCGCGATCGTGTGATGCGCGACCATCTGCGCGAGCGTCCAGTATTGATGACGGAAGCTCGTGCAAGAGAGGCGCGTCGGCGGCAGCGCGTCGCGGCGATGCATCGCGGTTTCGAGCGCGACGTCCAGCCGGATATCGATCGCGCTGCTTTCGTCAAGCGCAGGCGCCGACAGATACGCAAGCGGCTGCGGATCGTCGACCGGTCGCGTCCATGCGGTGCGATACGGCGCGAGCGCGTCCATCGTGACGATCCACGGCGATAACGTCGTCGCGAAACTCTTCGCGAGAAACGGTCCGAGCGGCGTGGATTCCCACGCCTGGATGTCGCGCGCGGACCAGTCGTTGAGCAGACACAGTCCGAACACGTGATCCTCGGCCGACGCGACGGGAATGCGCTCGCCCTGCCCGTTGCCTACGCCGATGACGATGCCCAGTTCAAGCTCGTAATCGAGCCGCGTGCACGGTCCGACATCCGGCACGCGCGCACCCACTGCCATGCGTTGGCCGCAGGGCCGTCGAACGTTCTGCCCGGAAAGCCCGATGCTCGATACGCGCCCGTGATACGCAACGGGCATCCACTTAAAATTCGGTGACACCGCGCCGTCCGGACGCAGCAGCTTCACGATGTTGCGCGCGTGATCGATCGACGTATAGAAGTCCGTGTAATCGCCGATATGCGCGGGCATGCCGTGTTCCACGCTGGCTTGCGGCACGAGACAGCGCTGGCCGGAACCCGCGTTTTCGCGACGTGCGTCGAACAGCGCGAAAAGCGCATGGCGAAGCGCACGCCACGCGTCCGGGCCCATGTCGAAGAACGCGTTCAGCGACGGCTGCGCGCAGGCGCGCGCGGCGTCGGCCGCAAGTCCCAAGAACGCGCCCGCTTCGCTCAACGCGCCGAGATCGATCACCTGATCGCCCAGCGCGACGCCGCCGCGAAACGCCTCGTTCGTCCCCGCGCGCCTGAATGCGCCGAAAGGCAGGTTCTGCAATGGAAAAGGCGTGGACGCGTCGTTGGCCGAGGCGAGCCAGCTTCTCGCATCGATGTCGTGCGTATGGTCAGACTTCATCGAAATCACCGCGCAGGCTCTTGCGGCTCAGCAGGATCTTGCGCTGCCTGAGTTCGTGGATCATCGCAGGGTCGATGTTGCGCTCCATGAGCAGCTCGATGTTGTGCTCGCCCTGAAACGCCGGAATGCCCGGTTGCGGCAAGGTCGCGCCGCTGAAGCGCCAGGGCGGCCCGGGCATGCGCATCGTGCCGCCCGTGCGATCGTCGACATTGACGATCGCGCCCCAGTCGGCGGCCCACTCGGACTCGGCCAGCTCGCGCGTGCTGCGCACCACGCCGATCGCCAGTCCCTGCTCGCTGACCTGCGCCTGAAGCTCTTCGAGATCGTTGAAGGTGAGAATCCACGCGCGCACTTCGGCGAGCAGCGCCTCAAGGTTCTGACGGCGCAACGTTGCGCTCGCGAAACGCGGATCGCCCAAGAGGTCCGTGCGGCGCATCATCGAGCAGAAACGCACGAACATCGGCGAATAGATCGGGCTTGCCGCGATCGTCACCTGACGTCCGTCGGGCAACATGAAGATATGCGATTCCGGCGCGCTCAGCGCAGGCGGCTCGCCGTTCGTGTCGACGCCCGCGAGTTGCGCGCCGGCGCGCTCGTTGACGGCGAGCATGGTCGCGGCCATCGACACGTCGACATGCTGCCCTTCGCCCGTGCGGTCGCGCTGCGCGAGCGCGGCGAGCACGGCGATCGCGCCATGCAGGCCGGTGTAGACGTCCGCGTGGCTGCACGCGTCGTTCATCAGCGCGTCGGGCGCATGGCCGTAGTGCTCGCGCAGGATGTCGGTGAGGCCGGTTTCCGCCTGCACGGTCGGCGCGAACGCCGGCCGGTTGCGCCACGGGCCCGATTGCCCGTAGCCGCTCATCGACACATAGACGACGGCCGGATTGAACTCGCGCACCTGCTCGTAGCCCAGCCCGAAGCGCGCCAGCGTGCCCGGCCGGAAGTTTTCGACGATGACATCCGCTTCGCGGCACAAGTCGGTCACGATCGCGCGCGCTTCGGGCCAGTTGAGGTCGAGGCTGAGATTGCGCTTACCCGCGTTCTGCTGCGCGTAATAGACCGACATCGTGCCGATGTGCGGCACGCCGCCACGTCCCGAATCGCCGCCGGGCGGCTCGATCTTGGTGACCTCCGCGCCCAGGTCGCGCAGCGTCTTGGTGCACAGCGGGCCCGCCAGAACCCGCGTGAAGTCGATGACCTTCAGTCCGTCAAGAGGCGCGCCCATATCAGTTCCCCTCGAAGACGGCCGAACCGGGGCCGGTTTTGGCAAACGCGGCGAGTCCGCGCTTTTGATCCGCGCTCGCCCACATCATGTTGTTCACGTCGGTCTGCTGCGCATCCGCGCCCGCGATGCCGTGCCGCGCCGACAGATTCGCCAGCGTCTTGATGCCGCGCAACGCGACCGTGGGGCCGCAAGCCAGTTGCCGCGCCCACGACATCGATACGGCCGCCAGCTCCGCTTCCGCCGCGACGAGATTGACCACGCCCCAACGTTCGAGCGCCGCGGGATCGTGGCGGCGTCCGAACATCGCCATTTCCTTCGCGCGCGCTGGACCGACGCGCTGCACGACTCGCTGCACGCCGCCCAGGAGCGGCAGCAGGCCGAGCGAGGCTTCGGCCATGCCGAAGAACGCGGTATCCGCTGCGACGATCATGTCGCAAGTCAGCGCGAGCTCGAAGCCGCCGCCGAGCGCGCCGCCATGAACCGCGGCAACGGAAGGAAGCGGCACGTTCTCGAGTGCATCGAGCAACGCGTCGAGGCTGGCCTGATCGCGCCGACGGCCGCCGTTGGCGAAGCCCGCGACGTCCGCGCCGGCGCAAAAATGGCGCATGCCGCTGCGCAAGAGGATCGACCGGCATCCCGACTCGACCGCCTTGCCGTAGGCAGCGAGCAGATCCTTGAGGAATGCATCCTCGATCAGATTGTGAGGTGGCTTCGACATCGTGACGACGCCGACCATACCGTCCTTTTCAAACACGACCGTGCTCATTTGGCTTCCTGCATGTGAGTCCGACTTCACGTCAGACGAACGAAATAAACGATCCCAATTTCCAATAGGATTACGAATGATCGCCTCGCCGATAAGCGCGACATCCGATGAACTGGCGCCGCATCCGCGTTAACCGGCTCGAACTGGAATTGATGATAACAGTGTTAACTTTAAAGAAAATCAGGGTAATCCCGCGATTCCCGCGCGCCTGCCGCACGTTGCCGCCAGCGAAGCCGCGCACCTATAATTCCTTCCCACCTCTAACCGAGATGCCGCCGAATCGTGAGCCCGAAACCATCCGCCGATGTGCCCTACCACCACGGAAACCTGCGTGAAGCCCTGATCGCCGAAGGCCGGCGTGCGCTCGAGGATGTCGGCGCGCATGAGTTGAGCCTGCGCTACCTCGCCCGCGCGGTCGGCGTTTCGGAAGCGGCGCCGTCCCGGCACTTCGCCGGCAAGGACGGATTGCTCGCCGCGATCGCGGCCGACGGCTGGCGGGATCTCGCCGCCATGCGTCGCGCAATCCTCGGCACCGACGATACCGCGATGACCGTCGCGTATCGCATGCTGCGCGTGTATGTCGAATTCGCGCAGAGCCACAAGGGATTGTTCGATCTGATGGTCGGACCGCGCATCGTCGCGCGCGACTTGCATCCCGAACTCACGGAGGAAGGCTCGATTTCGTTCAGGCTGTTCGCATCCTCGGTCGAGCGGGCCGCGCTCGAAAACGGCTGGCCCGAGAGCACGCTGACGCTCGTCACGCACGCGGCGTGGAGCATCGAACACGGACTCGCCACGCTCATTCTTTCCGATCGCGTGCCGCGCTCCGATCGTCCGGTGGAGATAGATCACATGATTCACTTCTCGATCGGCATGTTCCTGAGCGCGGTCGCGGCGGGCCCCACGCACCTCGAAAACATGCTCGATCAGCTTCCCGCGATGAACGGCGACACCCGCGCCGCAGCCCCGAAAGCGTGACGCGGCGCACCCTCGTCCGCATCGCGCACTGCGTCTTGCCCATATGTTGATATGCGCATATTATGATCGTGAGCGCGATTTGACAAGAAGCACGCCGCCCGCTGCGCAATCCGGAGCACACGCGATGACCGAACCTCTTTATCTGGACGACCTGAAAGCGGGCATGCAGTTCGAATCGCCGGAGTTCCTGGTGAGCGAGGGAGACATTCGCCGCTTCGCATCGGAATTCGATCCACAGCCATTCCATCTCGACGAAACCGCCGCGAAGGCGTCGGTGTTTCGTGGTCTCGCCGCGAGTGGCTGGCATACCGCGGCGCTCACGATGCGTCTGCTCGTATCGGGCGGATTGCCGCTCGCGGGCGGCATCGTCGGCATGAGCGTGGAGCTTGCATGGGTCAGGCCGGTGCGTCCCGGCGATGTGCTTCGGGTCGTGAGCACCGTGCAGGACGTGCAGCGATCGAGATCGAAGCCATCTCAAGGCATCGCGACCGTGATGTCCGAAACGATGGACGACTCCGGCGAAGTCGTGCAGCGCCTCGTATCGAAACTGCTCGTGACGGCGCGCGATGCCTGATCCAGCGGTCTAGATGACCCCGTTGCGGCGAAGCGTTTGGACCTCCGCACCGGACATGGCCAGCCAGGCGTCGAGGACCTCGTCGGTATGCGCGCCGAGCGTCGGCGGAACGTGGCGGTATTGCACGGGCGATTCGGACAGGCGGATCGGATTCGCGACCAGCGGCACCGTCTCCGATAACGGATGCGCCATCTCGATGCGCATCTCGCGCGATTGCACATGCGCGTCCGCGAATACCTTGTCGATGCTGTTGACCGGCCCGCACGGCACACCCGCCGCCTCCATGATGCCGATCCACTCGCTCGTCGTGCGCTTCGGCGTGATGTCACGCATCAGCACGATCAACGTGTCACGGTGCGCGACGCGCTGCGGATTGCGCGCAAAGCGATCGTCGCGGCTCCACTCGGGTCTGCCCAGCGCTTCGCAGCATCGGGCGAACTGGCCGTCGTTGCCGACCGCGATGATCATGTAACCGTCGGCGGTGGGGAAATCCTGATACGGCACGATACTCGGATGCGCGTTGCCCATGCGCTCCGGCACCACGCCGCCGATCAGATAATTCGAAGCCTGATTCGCGAGGCACGCGATCTGCACGTCCAGCAATGCGAGGTCGATGTGCTGCCCCTTGCCCGTGCGTGCGCGATGCGCCAACGCCGCCTGGATCGCCACGGTCGCGTAAAGACCGGTCATGATGTCCGTGAGCGCGACGCCCACTTTCAGCGGCCCTTCTCCGGCGGTGCCATCGGCGCGGCCAGTGAGGCTCATCAGCCCGCCCATACCCTGCATCAGGAAGTCGTAGCCCGCCCGCGCGGCATAGGGGCCGGTCTGTCCGAAGCCCGTGATCGAGCAATAGACGAGGCGCGGATTCACCTCGCTGAGGCTCGCGTAATCCAGCCCGTATTGGGCGAGGCCGCCGACCTTGAAGTTCTCGATGAGCACGTCGGCCTTGTCGGCCAGCCGGCGGATCAGCGCTTGCCCCTCTGGCCGGCCGAGATCGACCGTCACGGAGCGCTTGTTGCGATTCGCGGCGAGATAGTACGCCGATTCGCCCGTCGGCTCTCCATCGGCGTCGGCAAGCCAGGGGGGTCCCCAGGCGCGCGTATCGTCGCCGCTTTGCGGACGCTCTACCTTGATCACGTCCGCGCCGAGATCCGCGAGCAGCTGACCGGCCCAGGGACCGGCGAGCACGCGGGAAAGATCGAGAACGCGCAAGCCTGAGAGCGCGCCTTCCTGCAAGGATGGATTCATGGGGTCATGTGGAGTGTCATCGGATCGCGCTTCCGATCTGTGCGGAAATCGCACGCCACATTGAGCCGATCGGAAGTCCTGTCTGCAATTTAAAGGGATCGCGTGCGCACCACAACCGACTTGTTCTCATGGACCTGTGCGAAGATCGCACAATTGAACGAACACCCTGTCGAGCCTTCATCATGCGTCGAAAGATCCCTTCCACCGCTGCGCTCTCCGCGTTCGAGACGGCGGCGCGCCATCAGAGCTTCACCAAGGCCGCCGACGAACTCGCGGTGACGCAAAGCGCGATATGCCGGCAAATCGCTTCGCTCGAGGACTTCCTCGGACTCAGGCTCTTTCGCCGGGACCGGCGCGGCATCGCGCTGACGGAGGCGGGGCTGGCCTATAGTCGCAAGGTGACGGCGCTGCTCGATGAAGCCGAGCGCGACACGCTGGAGTTGATGGCCAAACGAGGCCACGGCGGCGCGCTCGAACTCGCGGTCGTGCCGACGTTCGCGACGAAGTGGCTCCTGCCCCGGTTGCCGGGGTTCGTCGACGAGCATCCGGACATCACGATCAATCTCGCTTCGCGCACACGGCCGTTTCTTTTCGCCGAAACGGAGTTCGATGCGGCGATCCATCCGGGCGTCGCGCCGTGGCCGGGAACGGAGGGCGAGTGGCTCATGCAGGAGACGCTGATCGCGGTGTGCAGTCCGCATCTCATCGCGCCGCGCAAGAAGCTGACGACCGCCGACTGGCGACGCCATACCCTACTGCAACAGAGCACGCGTCCGTATGCGTGGCGCGAATGGTTCGCCTCGCGCGGCATGTCGGTCGATGGCGACATGACGGGACCGCGCTTCGAGCTCTTCTCCATGCTTACGGAGGCGGCTGTTCACGGCATGGGCATCGCGCTCATTCCCCGTCTGATCATCGAAGACGAGTTGCGTCGCGGCCTGCTCGTGCAAATCGCCGCACATGAAATGCCGAGCGGTCGCTCGTACTACCTCATCGTTCCCGAAAGCAAGTCCCACAATCCCGCGCTGCTCGCCTTTCGCGAATGGATCGCGCGGGAAGCGGCGCGGCATGGGGAAACGACCGGGCGCAGAAAAACGCAGACGGCAGCGAGTCGCGATACCTGACACTGCCGCGCACCCGCACCGGCTTTATTAGCCGATGAGATCGGCGCCCGTCGTGAGGACGATCTTCCCGAAGTGCGTACCGGAATCGATCAGTTCGTGAGCACCGCGAGCGTCGGCAAGCGCGAACGTCTTGTAGACGACCGGCTTGATCGTGCCGCTCTCGATATGCGGCCATACGTGCCGCTCCAGTTCGCTGATGATGGTCGCCTTGTCCTCGGGTGTGCGGGATCGCAATGTCGAGCCCATATGCGTCAGACGCTTCGTCATCATCGGCACGACGTTCAGGTCCTTCGCCGGGCCCTTGATCACGCCCACCTGCAGGATCCGTCCGTCCATGGCAGCGGCGTCGAAGTTTCTCGCCACGTAGTCGCCGGCAATGATGTCGAGGATCACGTCGACGCCTCTTCCATCGGTAGCCCGTTTCGTTGCGGCGACGAAATCTTCCTCGCGGTAATCGATCGCGACATCGGCGCCTAGAGTCAGGCTCGCCTCTCGATGCGCCTGCGAGCCGATCGTCGTGATGATTTTGGCAGCGCCGAGTGCTTTCGCCAGCATGGTCGCCGTGGTTCCGATACCCGACGCCCCGCCGTGGATCAACACCGATTCGCCGGCAAGCAGCTTGCCGCGCTGGAACAGGTTCAGCCATACCGTCATGAACGTTTCGGGCATGGCCCCCGCTTCCACCAGCGTCAGGCCCTTGGGGATATGCATCGTGTTGCAGGCGTGCGCGACTGCATACTCCGCGTAGCCGCCGCCGGGAATCAATGCGCACACCAGTTCTCCGATCCGGAAGCTCGACACCTCGGAACCCACAGCTACCACTTGACCCGCCACTTCCAGCCCCGGAATGTCCGAAGCGCCGGGGGGCGGGTCATACAGCCCTTTGCGCTGGAAAACGTCCGGGCCGTTCACGGCAGCCGCGTGGATGCGGATCAGAACCTGATCGCCGGCCGGCATCGGGATCGGGCGCGTTGTCGGCACCAGAACTTCGGGACCGCCGGGCTGTTTGATTTCAATCGCCGTCATGGACGACGGCACACGATAAGTTGAAGCAGACATGGACCACACTCCTTCGGAAAATGAGGCTTGATCGATCCGGGCGGATCATTGAACGAGGAACTCCTGAGTTCAGTTTAGGCCTCGACCTTGATGAATACATGCAGCAATATTCAGATTGGCAGATGCAAATTTGCATCAGGAGGGAGGCACCATGAACTGGGATGACGCGCGGGTATTTCTCGCGGTGGAGCGCGAAAAAACGCTTCGTGGAGCGGCCAGGACGCTCAATCTCGATCAGGCGACGGTCGGCAGACGGATCGCGGCACTAGAGCACGCACTACACGCAACGCTCTTCCTGCGCACATCCGACGGTTACGCGTTGACCGCCGCCGGCGAAGCCGCGCTGAGATCGGCGGAGAAGATGGAGCACTCCGCACACGAACTCGTCAGGCGGACTCAAGGCACGGATACGCGGCTCGCGGGCGATGTAAGAGTCACCAGCACCGACTCGATCGCGCTCGAATTCCTGCTTCCCGCTATCGAACGCCTGCACGCTGCGCATCCCGAAGTGCGCGTTCTGCTGGACACGTCGACACGCATGCTGAATCTCGCAAAGCGCGAGGCGGATATCGCGGTGCGTTCAGTGAGGCCGGAGAATCCCGATCTCGTCGCGCGTCGCCTTGCGCGCTGGCCGATGGCGCTCTTCGCATCGAATACTTATCTGGAGCGGCATGGCAAGCCTGCCGCCGGCACGGGTTTCGCGGGCCACGATCTTGTCGTCTATCAGGGAAGCTGGACCAATAACCGATCACCGGCGCTTGCGGGCGAACCGAACCATGCGGGGCGCATCGTATCGACCTTCAATTCAAGCCTCATGCTGCGCACCGCGGTAAAGGCCGGCATCGGCATCGGCGAGCTTCCGATACATCTCGCCGAACACGACGGCCTCGTGCAGATAGGGCCTTCGCCCGCACGCGGAGCGGTCTATGAAATCTGGCTTGTCACGCACCAGGACCTTCGACATACCGCGCGCATCGCGGCAATGATCGACGGCATCGTCTCAGCGTTCGCAGATCATCGAACCCACTCGGCATGATCACGCCGGCGCATCACGAACATGAATGACGATGCATCAATAAAATAAACTTCATCAATGCCTCCAGCCTCGCTACGCTGGCCCTACCTTCTCCACGGGCAAAGATTGCGATGGCGGAACTCTACCTTGTGCGACACGGGCAAGCGTCGCTTGGCTCCGAGCACTACGACCGGCTTTCACAAAAGGGCGAGCAGCAATGCGTGTGGCTCGCCGAGCATTTCGCGCAGAACGATCTGCAATTCGATCGCGTAGTGACAGGCACGCTGCAGCGCCATGCGCAGACTCTCGATGCGATCCGTCGCACGCTGCCTGATCTGCCCGTCGAATGCGAAATTCTTCCTGGACTCGACGAGTACGATTTCCACGCGCTGTTTCGCGCGACGGGCGCTGAACATCGCCACCTTGTCGAATCCGCGGCCAGCGATCCGCGCGAGTTCTTCAAGGCCCTGCGCCAGGTGCTGCAATGGTGGGCCGAAGGCGAACTCGACGACCGCGTGCCCGAAACGTGGAGCGCATTCCAGCAGCGTGTCGCCGCTGCGCGCTCGGCCATTCAGCAAGGCGGCGGGCAGCGCGTCCTGGCCGTCACCTCGGGCGGCGTGATCGGAGCGTTGATGCAGCAGGCGTTGCAAGCGCCGGCATCGACGGCCATCGCGCTCAACATGCAGATCCGCAACAGCAGCGTCACTCATTGCTTTTTCAACCGCGAAACTTTTCAGTTGTCGAGCTTCAATGTCGTCGCACATCTCGACAGCCTGCAACGCCATGCGTTTCAGACCTACGGTTGAATCGCGTCCTCAAGTCCCATGAGTCAGGCACAAAAACCTATGACCAGCGAATCGACCCAACCCGCTCTCGACGTAGACCGGCTCGTCCGTTATCTGCAGCCCCACGTTCCCGGTTTTCAGGGGCCCGTGACAGCGACGAAGTTCGCAGGCGGCCAGTCCAACCCGACATTCCTGCTCGATACGCCAGGCGGCCGCTTCGTCCTGCGACGTCAGCCGCCGGGGCAGTTACTCAAGTCCGCGCATGCCATCGACCGCGAATTCCGCGTGCTGAGCGCGCTCGGCGAGACCCCTGTGCCCGTCGCGCATGCATGGCACTTGTGCGAAGACCGCGAAGTCATCGGCAGCATGTTCTATCTGATGAGCTACGAAGAAGGCCGCATATTCTGGAACCCCGCCCTGCCGGAGATCGACCGCGACGCGCGCCGCGACTATTACGAGTCGATTGTCGCGACACTCGCGACGCTTCACGACGTCGACGTCGATGCAGTGGGTCTCTCCGACTACGGACGTCCCGGAAACTACTTCCAGCGTCAGATCGAGCTCTGGACGCGGCAATACCGCGCCGCCGAAACAGAACGAATCGGGCCGATGGAAGCGCTGATCGCGTGGCTTCCCGCACATTGCCCCGCCGATACGCAACGTCCCTCGCTCGTGCACGGCGACTTTCGAATCGACAACCTCATCTTCGCCAGCGATGCGCCTCGCGTGCGCGCCGTGCTCGATTGGGAATTGTCGACGCTCGGCAATCCGCTTGCGGACCTCGCGTATTTCTCCATGTGCCTGCGCCTGCCGTCGACGGGAGATATCACGGGACTGCGCGACCACGACCGCTCGGCGCTCGGGATCCCCGAGGAAGAGCAGATGGTTGCGCAGTACTGCGAACTTCGTGGCCTGCCCGGTATCGACAACTGGCACTTCTATCTGGCGTTCAGCTTCTTCCGCCTCGCGTCGATTGCCCAGGGTGTCAAGTCGCGCGCTCTGCAGGGCAACGCTTCGAACGCCCGCGCATCCGAGGTGGGCGGGATGGTCGAGCCGCTCGCCAGTCTCGCCATGGAGCTGATCGCCTGAAGCACAACGTGCATGACGCGCGATGCCATTCAACCCGAACCAAGGATACAAAATTGAGCACGAACCTCTTTGACCTCACGGGCCGGATCGCCCTCGTGACAGGCGCAAGCCGCGGCATCGGCGAAGCCATCGCAAGGCTCCTCGCCGAACAGGGCGCCCATGTGATCGTGTCGAGCCGCAAGCTCGACGACTGCGAAACGGTCGCGGCAAGCATCCGCGCGACCGGCGGCAGCGCCGAGTCACTCGCCTGCCACGTCGGCCGCATGGAGGACATCGCCGCGACGTTCGCTCATATCCGCGAACAGCATGGCCGGCTCGACATACTCATCAACAACGCGGCAACGAATCCCTATTTCGGCCACATCCTGGATACCGATCTCGCCGCCTACAACAAGACTGTCGAGGTCAATATCCGCGGGTATTTCTTCATGTCGGTCGAAGCCGGAAAGCTCATGAAGAGCCAGGGTCGCGGCGCCATTGTCAATGTCGCCTCGGTCAACGCGCTGCAGCCCGGCGACATGCAGGGGATCTACTCCATCTCGAAGGCCGCAGTGGCTCACATGACAAGGGCATTTGCCAGGGAATGCGGACCGCTGGGCATTCGCGTCAATGCATTGCTGCCCGGTATCACGAAGACGAAATTCGCCGGCGCGCTGTTCGAAAATCAAGAAATTTACGACCGCCTCATCAACGAGATCCCGCTGCACCGTCACGGCGAGCCGCAGGAAATGGCCGGGACCGTTCTTTATCTCGTGTCCGACGCGGCCAGCTATACGAATGGCGAATGTATCGTCGTCGATGGCGGGCTGACGATCTAGTCAACCGCACAGAAGGAACTCATCATGAATTTTGCCAATAGCCCCAAAGTCGAAGACCTGCTGCGCCGCGTGCGCGGTTTCATGGACGAACATATCGTGCCGCGCCAGCGACAGTGGCTCGAAGAAGTGCACGCGGGCCAATACCCTGTCTCGTTCATGGAAGACCTCAAAGCCACGGCGAAGGCCGAAGGCCTGTGGAATCTCTTCCTGCCGCATCTCGAGGACGGCAAGCCAGGCACTCGCCTCACGAACCTCGAATACGCCCCGCTCGCCGAGCTGATGGGCCGCGTCTCGTGGGCCTCCGAAGTCTTCAACTGCAGCGCGCCCGATACCGGCAACATGGAACTGCTTCATATGTTCGCCACGCCCGCGCAGCGCAAGGCCTGGCTCGAACCGCTACTGCATGGGCAAATCCGTTCGGCGTTCGCGATGACCGAGCCGGACGTGTCGTCCTCCGACGCGACGAACATCACGACTTCCATCCGGCGCGATGGCGACGACTACGTGATCAATGGGCGCAAGTGGTTCATCACGAACGCCGCCCATCCGAACTGCAAGCTTTTCATCGTCATGGGCAAGACCGATCCGGACGCGGAAAGTCATCGTCAGCAGAGCATGATTCTCGTGCCGGCGGGCACGACCGGCGTGAGCATCGTGCGCAACATCACGGTGATGAATCACGTTTCTCCGGAAGGGCATTGCGAGATCGTGTTCGCGAACGTCCGCGTGCCGGCGTCGAATCTGCTCGGCGAAGAAGGCGGCGGTTTCGCGCTCGCCCAGGCGAGGCTCGGGCCGGGCCGTATTCACCATTGCATGCGCTCCATCGGCGCGGCCGAGCTTGCGCTCGAATTGATGGTCGAGCGCGCCGTGCAACGCAAGGCGTTCGGCAAGTTCCTTCATCAGCACGGCACGGTCGGCGAATGGATTGCGAAATCGCGAATCGAAATCGATCAGGCTCGCCTGTTCGTGCTGAAGGCGGCGTGGCTCCTCGACGAAGTCGGCGCGAAAGCAGCACGCAAAGAGATTTCCATGATCAAGGCACTTGTGCCGCAGGTTTATTCGACGGTATGCGACCGTGCGATGCAGGTCTTCGGCGCGATGGGTCTGAGCCCGGACACGCCGCTCGCCGACCACTGGACCTGGGCCCGCGCATTGCGTTACGCGGACGGCCCCGATGAGGTCCATTTGCAAGCCATTGCGCGCATGGAAATCGCGCATGGCGAGCAAAGGCTCGGCGCGACGGCAGCGTACCTGAACATTCCGCCGCGAAACTGAAGCGTCGAGAATTCTGGCGAACGCATCTCCGGCGCCTCTCGCTTATGATGTCGTGCAAACGGAGACTGCAAGATGCGTTTGCCGAAGCTGGATCTGAACCTGTTCGTCGTATTCGAGTCGATCTATGAGAAGCGCAATCTGACTCGCGTGGCGGAGGCGCTATACATCACTCAGCCCGCGGTCAGCAATGCGCTTGCGCGCATGCGCAAGGCCTTCGATGATCCGCTCTTCGTGAGCACGCCATCCGGCATGGTGCCCACGCCGCTCACCGAAAACATCATCGGCCGCGTGCGCGAGGCGCTGCAACTGCTGGAGGCGAGCGCGTCCGAAGGCGACGTCTTCGTGCCGGGCACATCCAGGCGCACGTTTCGCCTGAGCATGCCCGATCTGACGGAAGCGGTTCTGTTGCCCTTGCTCGGCGAAGTGCTTCAGCAACAGGCTCCCAGCATGAGCATCGAGAGCTACTTCACGCCGCGCAGCGAGGTGTCCTCCGCACTCGCGACGCGCAGGATCGACTTCGCAATCGACGTACCGCTCATTAACGACCCGCAATTGCGTCAGGCGTCGCTCGGTAGCGACCGCTATGCCTGCATGGTGCGGCATGACCATCCGTTCAGGGGCGACGTCTTGAGCATCGACGACTACCTGGCGTTAGGCCATATCCAGGTATCGAGCCGCCGTCAGGGCAGCGGTCTGGTGGATGCGGAGCTGAGGAAGCTCGGCAAGGAGCGAAGGATACAAATGCGCGTGCAGCATTACATGGTTGCACCGCTCGTGGCCTTGCGCACCGACCTCGCGCTGAGTGCTCCCATGCAACTGCTGCAACGCCACGACGCGCGGATTCTCGAATTGCCCTTCCAGCTTCCGAGGCAGGAATGGCACCTGTACCGGCATCGCAGCAGCGAACAGGATCAGGCCAGCATCTGGCTTGGCGAAAAGATAATCGATATTCTGAGCGGCCCGGCGGCGACTCTCGATGTGCCGAAGCGCAAGCGCCGGGCCGGCAAGGCCCCGGCGTAGAACTTCGTCCTTCGGGCGAGCGTTTGTAGCGTTCGGCAGGCAACGTTCATCGCGCTCAATGCTCGGCTGCCTTCAGCGCCAGAATGCCCGTCTGCGAATAAAACTCCTGCAGCGCGAAGGCCTCGCGTTCGCGCTGCGCACGCGCGCCGCGATCCAGTATCGAAAAGAGCCAGATGCCCGCGAACGCGAGCGGCACCGAGATCAGCGCCGGATTGTCGAGCGCCACCGGTGCGTGCGCCTGATGCAGCACATCGACCCATACGGACTTCGAGAACAGCGTCAGCAGCACCGCGCAGACGAGTCCGAGACCGCCGCCCACAACCGCGCCGCGCGTCGTCATGCCGCGCCAGAATATCGATGACACGAGCACCGGGAAGTTCGCGCTCGCCGCAACAGCAGCGACCAGGCCGACCAGGAACGCCACGTTCACATGTTCGAAGAGAATCCCGAGCCCGATCGCCACGATGCTGAGCATAAGCGTCGAGATGCGTGAGATGCGCATCTCCTGCGCTTCGCTGCCTTTGCCGCGCGCGAGCCAGCAGGCATAGAGATCATGCGATACCGTGGTCGCTCCGGAGAGCGTGAGGCCCGCGACGACCGCGAGGATCGTCGCGAAGGTGACGGCGGCGATGAAGCCGTAGAACAGATTGCCGCCCACGGCCTGCGCCAGCTTGACCGCGACCATGTTCGAGCCGCCGAGCAGATCGCGCGTGAGGTTGAAATGCCCGTCCACGGCCGTCTTGAAGAACTCCGGATGTTGCGCGAGCAAGGTGATCGCGGAGAAGCCGATGATGAAGGTCAGCAGATAAAAGTATCCGATGAACCCGGTTGCGACGAACACGGACTTGCGTGCTTCTTTCGCACTGGGCACGGTGAAGAAGCGCATCAGGATATGCGGAAATCCCGCGGTGCCGAACATTAATGCAATGCCGAGCGAAAGCGCGTTGAGCGGGTCCTTCAGCAGCTTGCCGGGGCCCATGATGCTCGCTTCGCCCGGATGAATCTCGACGGCGCGCCGGAACATCTCCTCCGGACTGAAGCCGAACTGGGCGAGAGAGATGACGGCCATGAACGTCGCTCCGCCCAGCAGGAGGACGGCCTTGATGATCTGCACCCACGTGGTGGCCGTCATGCCGCCGAAGAACACATAGACCACCATCAGCGCGCCGACGATGACTTCGGCCATCCAGTAGGGCAAGCCGAAGAGCAACTGGATCAGCTTTCCCGCGCCGACCATCTGCACGACCAGATAGAAGATCACGACGACGAGCGAGGTGCTGGCAGTCAGCAGGCGGATCGGTGCCTGTTCGAAGCGATACGCGACGACGTCGACGAACGTGAATTTGCCGAGGTTGCGCAAGGGCTCGGCGAGCAGAAACATCACGAACGGCCATCCCACCAGAAACCCGATCGAATAGATGAGACCGTCGAAACCGAACACGAACACCATGCCGGAGAGGCCCAGGAACGAAGCCGCGGACATGTAATCCCCGGCGATAGCGAGCCCGTTCTGAAAGCCCGTGATGCCGCCGCCCGCGCTGTAGAAGTCCTTCGTCGTGCGCGTCCTGCGCGCGGCCCAGCGCGTGATGCCGAGCGTGACGAGCACGAACAGCAGGAACGTGCCGATCGCGACGGGATTCAGATCGACATGATCCGGCACGGGACCTTCGATGGATGAAGCATGAGCGAGCGCGGACATCGAGGCGAGCGTCGCGCCCTGAAGAAAACGACCGGATTTCATGGGTTAGTCTCCTTGCGCGGCAGCGGAGATGAGCGCGCGCATCGACGGATCGAAGGCGCGGTTCGCACGCAGCACGTACCAGCCGGTCAGGCCCACGGCGACGAGAATGACGCCGACGCCCGCGACGATACCCATGCTCGTCGTGGCGCCCGCATACAGCGGATGCGCGAGCATGTGCGGCGCCAGCGCGACGAACAGGATGAAGCCGTAGTACGTGAGTATCATCAGCGCGGTCAGCGTGAAACTGAAGCGCCGGCGCGAGGCGACCAGCCGCCTGTATGCGGGGCTTGCCTTCGTCAGATCGATATGGATTTGCTGCATGGATGTCTCCCTCCTGTTTCAGGATGATGTTTCGAGTGTCGGAACGGCCTCGATTGCAACGTATTCAGCGGCTGCCTTGAGCAGCTCTTGTTTTGAGTCGATGCCCGACGCCGGCACGGCCACGCGGCGTCGATGAACACAGGTCAGCCGATTGCCACGCGCGCCAGCGCTTGCTGCATGTCGCGCTCGAAGCGATTCACGATGTCGGCGAGCGGTTCGATGCGGTCGACGAAAGCGAGCGACTGCCCGGCGGAGAGCAAGCCCTTGGACCAGTCGCCGGTGACGTAGGCGTCGCGGCCGATCTTGCCGGCGACGAATGGCATCAGATCCTGAATGGTCACGCTCGGGTTGCGCGCCTCGATTTCCATCACGGCGGCCGTGGTCTCGTTGCGCAGCGAGCGCACGGTGTTGCGCACGGAGTGCATGCACAGCTCGGTGTCCGTGGGTCCGGCTTCCACCAGACGGCGCTTGTAGTCATCGTGCGCCCAGATCTCCTCGGCCACGGCGAAACGCGTGCCGACGACCACGCCCGACGCGCCCATCGCGAGCGCCGCGGCAAGTTGCGAACCACGGCCGATGCCGCCGCCGATGAGGTAAGGAATCTCGAGGTGGCTCTCGGCCCACGCGGCGTTCACGAACGACCCGACCATGTCGAGCCCCGGATGCCCGCCGCATTCGGCGCCGACGATGGCGACCGCATCGACACCCACCGAGGCCGCTTTCACCGCAAACCGTACCGAAGGCACCTTGTGAAGCACCTTTACGCCGGCACTTTTCAGAAGCGGCATGAATTCCTCCGGATTGCGACCGGAGGTTTCGACGCACTTAACGCCTTCATCGACGATGAGTTCGAAGACGTCCCGCGTCTTCTCGCCGGGGACGAGTTTCGGCAGCATCGACACGTTGACGCCGAACGGGCCGCCTTCGCACAGGTCGCGGCAACGGCGGATTTCGTCGCGCAACGCTTGCGGCTCGGGAAAGCTCGCCGCCGTGATGAAGCCGATGATGCCGGCGCGTGACGCGGCGGCGACATAGTCCGCATCGGCGAGCCACATGAGACCGCCGGCGACGATCGGCAGGCGTGTGCCGAACAGTTCGGTGACGGCGTTCGAAAAAACAGGCTGAGTCATGATATGTCCTTCCCGAACGCTCATACGATGCCTTCGGATTTCAGTCGCGAGAGTCGTTCTTCGGACAGCCCGAGCAGCGACCGAAGAACGTCGTGGGTGCCTTCCCCGAGTTGCGGCGGCGCGCTGCGCACCGGCAGACGCGCACCGTCGAAGCGATACGGCGGCGCGAGCACGTGCGTTTCGCCCGCTTCGGGATGGCTGTACGTCGTCACGAGGCCGGCTTCTCCCGCGCGCTTCGACGTGAGCGCCTCGTGAAGGCCGAGCACTTCGCCGCATGGAATCCCCGCGCCCACCAAGCGCTCCAACAGCACTTGCCGCTTTTGCGTACCGATCGCGCGCCTGAGTTCGGGCACGAGCATGTCGCGGTTAGCAGCACGGACGAGGTTCGTGCGGAAGCGGTCGTCATCGACGAGATCCGGGCGTTCGATCACCTCGCGGCAGAAGCGCTCGTACTGGCGGTTGGTGCCCACCGCGATCACGAGCGGACCGTCCTGCGCATCGAACACGCCGTAGGGCACGATCGACGGATGCGCATTGCCGTAGCGCGGCGGGTCGCCGTCGAGCTTCATCGACTCGAGTCCGCAGTACGAGGTGATCATCAGGCCGCAGTCGAAAAGCGCCATCTCGATGTGGCGTCCCTTGCCGGTCTTCTGACGCTCGAACAGCGCGGCGAGCACCGCTTGCGCGGAATACATCCCGGTGAACAGATCGACCGCGGCGATGCCGAACTTGAGCGGCGGCTGGTCCGCGTTGCCGTTCATCGCCATCAATCCCGCCTCGCCCTGAACGACGATGTCGTAGCCGGGACGCGCCGCTTCCGGTCCGTGGCGGTCATATCCGGCGATGGACAGATAGATGAGATCGTCGCGTCCTTCCTTGAGCTGCTCGTAACCGAGGCCAAGCTTTTCCGCGCCGCCGAACTTGAAGTTCTGCAGCACGACATCGCTTTGCTGCGCGAGATCCCGAGCGATCTGCTGACCTTCCGCCGTTTGCAGATCGAGGCACACCGAACGCTTGTTGCGATTGACGCTGTTGAAATAGGTCGTCTCCGTCGCGCCGACGCGCAGGCCCCAGTCGCGCGTATCGTCGCCGCGCGTCGGGTGCTCGACCTTGATGACTTCGGCGCCGAGATCGCCGAGCACCATCGCGCACCAGGGCCCCGCGAGCACGCGCGACAGATCGAGCACGCGAACGCCGGCGAGCGGTAAAGAAGAATGCATGTTTGACATGGCAAATTCCATATTAGATTAGGATGCCGAAGCGTCGTCTAGTCGGATTGCGCGACCGCGGCGAGACGCAAGGCGGCGAAATCGGCGGGCCGTTTGCCGAAGAAAGCATTGATGCCTTCGGCAGCTTCGTCATCGCCGAGCGACTCCACCATGTAACGCGCTTCGAGATCCAGTTGCGCATCGACGGTGTTCTCGCCCGCGCGACGGCACAGCGCCTTGATCCTGCCGATCGCGCGCTCGGGACCGGCGGCGAGCGTGCGAGCGATGCCGAGCGCTTCCGTGAGCGCGTCGCCCGGCTCCGCGAGGCGATTCGCCACGCCCAGCGCCTGCATGCGCTCGCCCGTCACGGGCTTGCCGGTCAGGCATAGCTCGGTCAGCAATTGCCGCGAGACGAAGTCGGACAGAAACGCGGTCGCGCCGCCGTCGGGCGAGAGTCCGACCTTCACGTACGCCACAGAGAACGACGCATTGCGCGCCGCGACCAGCAGGTCGCACGCGAGCGCGATCGACAGGCCCGCGCCGGCCGCCGCGCCTTCCACGGCCGCGATCACCGGCTTGCCGCAGTCGCGGATCGCGCGGATCATGCCGTGCAGACTTTCGATGCCTGCGCGCCGTTCGGATGGCGCCATCGCGCGCCGTTGCGCGAGGCGATTCAGATCGCCGCCCGCGCAGAAAGTGGCGCCCACGCCCGTCAGCACGATCGCGCCGACGCTCGTATCGCGCTCTGCCTCGGCGAGCGCGGCCGGCAGCGCTTTGTACACTTCCGCCATGAGCGCGTTACGCGCGGACGGATTGTTGAGGGACAGCACCTGCACCGCGCCGTCGCGACGCGCAAGAATGGGTTCGTTCATGGCTTCAGCTCCTGCCGAGAGTGATAAAACGTTCGAGATGGTGATCTTCGTCGCCGAGTTGATGGTCGATCATCACAAGGCGCTTGGCGTAGTGCGCGAGCGGCAGCTCCCAGGTCATGCCGATGCCGCCGTGCATCTGGATGCACTCTTCGGCCACGCGCGTGCCGATGCGCCCGATCGTGTACTTCGCCGCCGACAGCGCACGCTCGCGCTCGATGCGACTCGCGCCCAGAGCGGCGGCCGCGTTGATGACCGCCGAACGAGCCTGCTCGATCTCCAGCAACAGATCGGCCATGCGGTGTTGCAGCGCCTGAAAGCTGCCGATCGGCACGCCGAACTGCTTGCGCGTGCGCAGATAGTCGAGCGTGTATTCCTTCGCGACATCCATCGCGCCGATCGCCTCCGCGCACAAGGCAAGCACGCCGGCGCCGATGCTGCGTTCGAGCGTCACGAATCCCGCGTCCGGTTCGCCGAGCAACGCGTGATCGGCGATGCATACTTCGTTGAACCGCACCTCGGCGGCCCGCCCTCCATCGATCTTCGGATAGCCGCGCAGCTCGACGCCCGCCGCGTCACGGGCGACGACGAAGAGCGAGATGCCCTCTTCGGCATCGTTCGCCCCGCTCGTTCGCGCGGAGACGAGAAAGAAGTCGGCCGCTTCGCCTTGCTGTACGACGGCCTTCGTGCCCGTCAGCACCCAGCCGTTCGAACTGCGTGTCGCACGCGTCGATACGCGCGACAGTTCGTAATGCGAGTCGGCTTCGTCATGTGCGAGCGCCGCGACGGTGCGGCCCTCGACCATGCCCGCGATGAGCGCCTTGTGCGCTTCGTTGCCCGCATGAGCGAGCGCATGGCCGGCCACCAGCGCGCCCAAGAAAGGTTCGACCACGAGGCCGCGCCCGAGGCTCTCGAAGACGACGGCGATATCGAAGCCATCGCCGCCGAAGCCGCCGTCGGCCTCGGAGAAGAGCGCGCCGACCACGCCCAGATCGGCCAAGCGCCGCCACATGTCCGCATTGAAGCCCGCATCGCGCATCGCAAGGCCGTACTGCTCGGCGACAAAACGGTTCAGCGTATCCGCCAGCATGCGGCGGTCTTCCGTGTGCTGAAAATTCATCGCGATCCCCTCACAGTCCCAGGATCATCTTGGAGATGATGTTCTTCTGGATTTCGTTGGAGCCGCCGAAAATCGACAGCTTGCGGTTGTTGAAGTAAAGCGCGGCGGCGCTCGCGGCGCCTTCCGGGCCGACGGGCGTTTCGTCGTAGCCTTCGTGCAGCGCTTCCTCGATGAACGGCTGCGCATACGGACCCATCGCGCGCCGCATCAGCGACGAGATTTCCTGCCGGATCTCGGTGCCGCGAATCTTGAGCATCGAGCTTTCCGCGCCGGGCACGCCGCCGCCCGCCACTGCGGCGATCACGCGCAGGTTGGTCGTCTTCATGTTCGCGAGGTCGATCTCCACACGCGCCATGCGTGCCGCGAAGAGCGGATCGTCGGCGAGCGGACGGCCGTGGCGCTTCAGCTTCGAGGCGATGCGCCGCAAGCGCGCCAGCGCCGCAACCGAAAACCCGACGCCCGCGATGTTCGTGCGTTCGTAAGTCAGCAGATATTTCGCGACCGTCCAGCCCCGGTTCTCTTCGCCCACCAGGTTGGCTGCGGGCACGCGCACGTCGGTGAAGAACACTTCGTTGATCTCATGCTCGCCTTCGAGCGTGATGATCGGACGCACATCGACGCCCGGACTGTTCATATCGACGAGCAGGAAGCTGATGCCCTCCTGCTTGCGCACGTCGGTTGCCGTGCGCACGAGGCAGAAGATCATGTTCGCGTGCTGGCCGAGCGTGGTCCACGTCTTCTGACCGTTGACGATGTAGTGCTCGCCCTGTGCATCGATGCCGCGCACCGCGCTCGTCTTCACGGACGCGAGATCGGAGCCCGAGCCCGGTTCCGAATAGCCTTGGCACCACCAGTCGGAGCCATCGAGGATGCGCGGCAGCCAGCAGGACTTCTGCGCCTCGCTGCCGTACTTGATGAGCACCGGCCCGAGCATGTTCACGCCGAAGGGCACGATGCGCGGCGCGCCCGCGAGCGCGCATTCGTTTTCGAAGATGAACTTCTGCACGGCGCTCCATCCCGGCCCGCCATACTGTTCGGGCCAGTGGTTCGCGAGCCAGCCCTGCTCGTTCAGGATGGCGTGCCACTCGGCCATGTCGGCGCGCGTGAGGCGCAGACCGCCGCGTACCTTTGCGGATAGCCGCGCCGGCAGCTTCTCCTCGAGGAAGCGCACGACGCGCGCGCGAAAGGCTTCCTCGTCGGCGTTGAATTTCAGATCCATGACGTCGTGTCTCTCAGTAGATTTCGAACAGCCCGGCGGCGCCCATGCCACCGGCAATGCACATCGTGACGACGGCGTACTTCACGCCGCGACGGCGGCCTTCGATGAGCACATGTCCCGCGAGGCGTGAACCTGTCATGCCGAACGGATGACCGATGGAAATCGCGCCGCCGTCGACGTTGAGACGTTCCGACGGGATTTCGAGTCGCTGCTGGCAGCAGAGCGCCTGCGATGCGAACGCTTCATTGAGTTCCCACAGGCCGATGTCGTCCACCGTGAGACCGTGACGCGCAAGCAGCTTCGGCACGGCGAGCACGGGGCCGATACCCATCTCGTCCGGCTCGCAACCCGCGACCGCGAAGCCCCGGAATGCACCTAGAGCGGTGAGGTTCGCGCGCTCGGCGGCTTTGGCTTCCATCATCACGCAGGCGGATGCGCCGTCGGACAGTTGCGACGAGTTGCCCGCCGTGACGAACTTGTCCGGGCCTTTGACGGGAACGAGACTCGCGAGCGCTTCGTAGGTCGTGCCGGGGCGGTTGCAGGTGTCTCCGGAAACGGTCACCTCGCGGTATTTGACGGCGCCCGTTGCCTTGTCGGTGACGGCCATCGTCGTCGTGACGGGCACGATCTCGTCGGCATGGCGCCCGGCAAGCTGAGCTTCCTCCGTGCGCCGCTGGCTCTCCGCCGAGAAACGATCCTGCGCTTCGCGGCTGATGCCATAGCGACGCGCAACGATATCGCCGGTGTCGATCATCGCCATATAGACCTCGGGCTTGTGTTCGACGATCCACGGATCGAGGCCGCTCACGCCGTCCTCGCGGGTGCGCAGTCCCGAGATGCTTTCGACGCCGCCCGCGATGATCGCCGGCGCGCCATCGACGACGATGCGGCCCGCCGCCATCGCGATCGCCTGCAAGCCGGACGCGCAGAAGCGGGTGATGGTCGTGCCCGCGATCGACAGCGGCAGGCCCGCGCGGATCACGGTCTGGCGCGCGATATTGCGGCCGGTGATGCCTTCCGGATAGCCACAGCCGAGGATCGCGTCCTCGATCATCGACGGATCGACGCCCGAACGCTCCACGGCGGCGCGCACCGCGAACGACGCGAGCGTGGGACCGGGCGTGATGTTGAACTCGCCGCGATGCGCCTTGGTCAGCGGCGTGCGCGCGGTAGAAACAATGACGGCTTCTCGCATGCGTAGTAATCCTAAGTCAATGAGAAAAATAAAATACCGAACGAATCATGCGGACTGGTTGAGGCTCGCAAGCGTTTCGCCCTGTTCGACGAGTTCGACGATGAGCGGCGACGGCTTCCAGAAGATCGGGTCCTCTTTCGCGAACTCGCGGATATCGGCGAGCACCTTCGCCAGGCCGATGCTGTCGGCATATTTCATCGGACCGCCGCGATGACGCGGGAAGCCGTAGCCGTATAGAAACGTCACGTCCACGTCGAGCGGACGCAGCGCAATGCCTTCATGCACGACGTTCGCGCCTTCGTTGATCATCGCGGCCATGTAGCGGCGGATGATCTCGTCGTCCGTGAAAGCGCGCGGCGCGATGCCGGCGCGCTCGCGCTCGGCGTCGATGATCGCCTCGACTTCGGGATCGGGCACGCCGCTGCGCGCGCCATCGGGATACAGGTAGTAGCCGCGTCCCGTCTTCTGACCGAACCAGCCGCGTTCGCAGATGCGATCGGCGATCTGAACATAGCGCGCTTTCGGATCGCGCGTGGCGGCGCGGCGCTTGCGCGTGGCCCAGCCGATGTCGCCGCCCGCGAGGTCCGACACCTGGAACGGTCCCATCGGAAAACCGAACTCGCGCAGCACGCGGTCGATCTGGTAGGGCGACGCGCCGTCTTCCATCATATGATCGGCGGCCGCGCGATAAACGGCCAGCACTCGATTGCCGATGAAGCCGTCGCACACGCCCGCGCGCACCGGCACCTTGCGCAGCTTCTTCGCCAGTTCGAAAGCAGTGGCGACGACGTCGGCGCTGACCTGCGCGGGCACCACGACTTCCAGCAGCTTCATGACGTTCGCCGGCGAGAAGAAGTGCAGGCCCACGACATCCGCGGGGCGCGAAATGCTCGCGGCGATCTCATCGATGTCGAGATACGAGGTGTTGGTCGCGAGCACCGCGCCCGGCTTGCAGACGCGGTCGAGCTCGGCAAACACCGCCTGCTTGACGGCCATGTCTTCGAACACCGCTTCGATCACGAGATCGGCCGCGCCCAGCGCATCGTACGATGTGCTGCCGCTGAAGCGCGCGAGGACGGCGGCCCTGGTCTCGGGTGTCATGCGGCCCTTCGCAATCAGTGCCTCGTAGACCTTCTCGACATGCGCGCGGCCTCGCGCCAGCGCCGCGTCGTCACGCTCGATCATCGTGACCGGCAGACCCGCATCGAGCACGGCCACCGCGATGCCCGCGCCCATCGTGCCGCCGCCCACCACGCCCACGCTCGCGATCGCGCGCGGCTTGGCATCGCGCGTTTCGGGCGCTTTCAGCACCTCGCGCTCCGCGAAGAAGGCGTGGACCAGCCCCGCGCGCTGCGGGCTGTCGAGACATTGCAGGAAGAGCTGGCGTTCGTGGCGCAAGCCCTCGTCGAAGGGCGATTCGAGCGCCGCGCGCACGGCATCGACAATCCTCAGCGGCGCAAAGAGTCCGCGCGATTTCTTCGATGTTTCGGCTCGCGCCACGTCGATGGCCGCGCGGCTCGCAACATGATCGGCTAGACCGTTCGCGTCGCGCGTCCGGCGCGCCGGTGCACGCGCGGTCAGCAATGCCCGCGTATAGGCGAGGCCTTCGGTCAGAACATCGTCGCCTTCGCCGATTCGATCGATGAGCCCGATTGCGTGGGCTTCCTTCGCGCCCAAATGACGGCCGCTCAACATCAGATCGAGTGCGGCTTTCGCGCCGAGCAGATGCGGCGCGCGCTGCGTGCCACCCGCGCCGGGCAGGAGGCCGAGCGCCACTTCGGGCAGGCCCAGCTTTGCATCGGCGAGCGCGATACGGTAGTGCGCCGCAAGCGCGATTTCGAGGCCGCCGCCAAGCGCCGCGCCCCGGATCGCCGCGACGACAGGCTTGCCGCAGGCTTCGATCTGGTTGCACACATCGGGCAGCGACGGCGGCAGCGGCGCTTTGCCGAACTCGCGGATATCCGCGCCGGCAATAAAGTTGCGCCCCGCGCCGAGCAGCAATACGGCATCGACGGCGGCATTCGTTTCGGCGGCCTCGATCGCAAGTTGCAGTTCGTATCGCACGTTCGCGCCGAGCGCGTTGACGGGCGGGTTGTCGATGGTCACGACGAGGATGCGGCCGCGCAATTCCTGCGTGACGACGTCTGCAGACACTTCCGGGGTCATCGCCCTTGTCTCCGTATATTTGGTGTGAGGCGATTGTGGAATGCAGCCTTGGCCTTGACAATCCAAGTGGCAGTTGACGAACTGTTAACTGAAAATTGACATCGATGACCGCGCGGCCATCGAAGGCGAAGCCTGAACTCAGGCCCAGGTCTGCGCGAGCGCCGTGATTTCGGTGCGCAGATAGTCGATCAGCGCCTGTGTCGCCGGCGAAGGAAAGCGGTTGGGAAGCGTCACGATATAAAGCGTGTTCAGCGGGCCCGCGACACGATATTGCGGCAGGATGCGTAGCAGTCCACGTCCCGCGGGCGCATACGGCACATAGGCCGGAAGAAGCCCCACGCCCATGCCCGCACATACCGCCTCCGCAAGAAACGGAAAGTCGGACGACTGCAGCGCGGGCTGCATGGTGATGGCGTGGACATCGGCTTCGTCCTGCCGATGCGTGAGCGTCATCGTGATCCGCCGGTCCGGATGCGGCGCCGCGACCAGCGCCAGCCTTTCGAGATCCGCCGGAGATTCGATCGGCCCATGTTTGCCGACGTAGTCCGCCGACGCGTACAGGCTCCAGTCGAACGAGCAGATATTGCGCGCCACGCAATCGAGCGGCGGCGTCCTCGTGATCCGCAACGCGACATCCACTTCCGACGCGATCAGATCCTCGATGCGGTTGTTGAACGTCACGTTCAGCGTGATGCCCGGATGCGTGTGCGCGAAGTCGAGCAGCTTCGTTCCGATGAACATTCTCCCGAAGCCCGTCGGCACGCTGACGCGCACACGGCCGGTCAGCGACTGCCCGAGATTGTCGATCGATGCGCGCGCCGCGCCGAGGTCCTCCAGCATGCGTCGCCCGCAGTCGTAGAGCGTGTGGCCGGCCTGCGTGAGTTCGAGGTTGCGCGTCGAGCGGCGCAGCAGTTGCGCGCCGGTTTCGCGCTCCAGCAGCTTGAGCCGCTGACTGATGTTCGCGCGCGTCATGCCGAGCTTGCGCGCGGCGTCGCTCAGGCTGCGCGATTCGACGATCTCGACGAACAGGCCGATGAGGTTCAGGTCCATGAGAAACGTTCCGTCGTCTGATTCTCTGACCGATGCTTCACGGCTTCAGCGCTTGCCGCGTCGCCCGTCCAGTGCAAAGTTCCTGAGAAGCGTCCGCCGGCTCGCCTCCAGTATTTCCTCGCCGAGCGCCGGATTCGCGCCGCCGATCGCCCGCGAGAGGATCAGCGCGCCAACCATCTCGCTATAGAACGCGAGCGCTTCGCGGCGGGCTTCGTCGTGTTCCGCGCCTACGCCGCGCTGTTCTGCGATGAGCGCGGTCAGCGTATCGATCATCGTTTCGAAGCCGCTGGCGAAGTGCGACTGCGCTTCGGGGCCGAGGCGGCGCACGTCGGCGGTCAGTCCCGCCACCGCGCAACCCCGCTCGATGTCGCCGCAATGCGAGCCGGACAAGTAAAAGTCCAACTGCCGCTTCAGGCGGTTGCCGCCGCGCCCGATCGGTGCGTCGATGGCTTCCTTCAGGTTGCGATTGGCCTTGTCCATCGCGTTCGCCACGACCGCGGCGGCCAGCGCTTCCTTCGATTCGAAGTGGTTGTAGAAGCCGCCCTGAGTGAACCCCGCGGCCTTCATTAACGCACTCAGCCCGACGCCGTCGATCCCGTGCTCACGGAACAGCTTCTCCGACGCCGCGATGATCGCCTTGCGGTTCTCCGCCGCCTGCTGTTTCGAAACGCCCATCGTCCATGCTCCGCATCGTTCTCCGCTCGATTATATCGCCCTTAACAAAATACAATGGCGATCACCATTGACCTGTATCGACGCATTCGATTGTGTATCGCAACGTATCTGCGGCTCATGCAGATACGCGCGCTTACTCAGCGCGTCGCTTTTCGACACGTGCGGGATACGTTCGCACGCTTTAATAAGAACAGCGGGCACTTCGCTTCAGAACGAGCAGCCTGAAACAATCAGCGAGCGTGGCGCATATCATCTGAAACTCATCAACGCTTCGAACACTGCACATTTATGTATGTATGTGCATCTGGACACGATCGGCCGATTCTCGTAACGGGCGCTGCCGGCGCGATGGGTGTCACCGGCAGTACGTGGATCGCTTAATTTTCATCAGGAGTTCTCATGTTCGACAACAAAACCGTTCCCCCGTCTCCCTCACGCCGCCGTTTCGTGGAGGCCGCAGCGGCCGGTGTCGCGGCGGTATCGCTGAGCCGGCTGGCTTTTGCAGAAACGAATCCGTCCATTGTTTCAGTCACGAAGGCAGCGAACGGCGACAACGACGCCATTCGTCCGCTTCGTGTGCACGTACCCGAGGCGCAACTCTCCGATCTGCGTCGACGTATCAGAGCGACGCGATGGCCCGAACGCGAAACCGTGTCCGACGATTCGCAAGGCGTGCCGCTCGCGATGATGCAAGAGCTTGCGCGTCATTGGGTCACGGATTACGACTGGCGCAAGGTCGAGGCGAAGCTGAACGGTTATCCGAATTTCGTGACCGAGATCGACGGACTGGATATTCACTTCATCCATGTTCGTTCGAAACATGAGAACGCCATGCCGCTCATCGTGACGCATGGATGGCCCGGTTCGGTGATCGAGCAGTTCAAGATCATCGATCCACTGACCAATCCCACGGCACACGGCGCGAGTGCGTCGGATGCCTTTCATCTGGTCATTCCCTCCCTGCCCGGCTATGGATTCTCGGGCAAGCCGACGCAAACCGGCTGGGGCCCCGAACGCACCGCACGCGCCTGGGTGACGCTCATGAAGCGGCTCGGATACCAGAAGTTCGCGGCGCAAGGCGGAGATCTGGGCGGTGTCGTCGCGAACGTGATGGGCAAGCAGGCGCCGCCTGAATTGCTCGGCATCCATGTCAACTTCCCGGCGACCGTTCCCGCCGATATCGCCAAGGCGCTGCAAGCCGGCGATCCGCCGCCCGCGGGCCTCGACGATGAAGAGAAGCACGCGTACGACCAGCTCGCCAGCGCCGCAAGGAAGCGCCGCGCATACGCGCTGGAAATGGGTACGCGCCCGCAGACGCTGTACGGTATCGCGGATTCGCCCATCGGTCTTGCGGGCTGGTTGCTCGATCACGGCGACGGTTACGTGCAGCCCGCGGCGGCGCTGACGTCGGCGGTGTTCGGGCGCACCGTCAACGGCGAATCGTCAGGAGCGATGACGCGCGACGACGTGCTCGACGACATCACGCTCTACTGGCTGACGAACACCGGCGTCTCGGCCGCGCGTTTCTACTGGGAATCGCATTTCAACTTCATCGGCGCAGCGGACGTGTCGGTGCCCGCTGCGGTCAGCGTATTTCCGCGCGAGAACTATCAGGCGCCGCGAAGCTGGACGGAACGCGCGTATCACAACCTCATCTGGTACAACCGGCTCGACAAGGGCGGCCACTTCGCGGCGTGGGAACAGCCGGATCTCTTCGCCGGGGAAGTCCGTGCGGGGTTGAGGTCGCTGCGCACTTAGACAGGCGCGCTCGTCGACCGACGTGCCGCTCGGATGCCCGCGCAGGAGAGCCGGAAACAAAGCCCGGCGCACCGATCGTCCAACGCGTTGCACGCAGCGTCCGACGCCAGCGCCTTGTTTCGCGCGCCCGGACGACTAAGCTGCGATACATCCAGCAAGGAGACGACGACGATGACCATGACGCGATCCCGCATGACCCGCGACAACGCCGACCCGAAAGCGGTCGAAGTCTTTCCGTTGACGTCATCGGACCGGAACGCCCTTCCCGCGCTGCATGCGACGTTCAGGCATCTATGGTCCGGTACGCTCGCGAAGACCGCGCCGCGCGTCGCGTACGATGCGTTCTTCGCGATGACGCCGCCATCGCCCGACGTGACGTTCCATCCGTCCACGGACGCAGCCATTCCGGGCTGGATCTGCGTGCCGGACAAGCGCGTGGACGATCAGGCGCTGCTCTATCTTCACGGCGGCGCATACATGATGGGCACGGCGCCGGCGTATCGCGGCTTGGTCAGCCAGATCGCGTCGCGCGCGCGGCGCACGACGTTCATCCTCGAATACCCGCTCGCGCCCGAAACCGCGTTGCCCGGTGCGCTCGATCTCGCCTCCGGAGCACTCGAACGGCTGCTCGGCATCCATGGCAAGGTCGGTGTCGTGGGCGACTCGGCTGGCGGCGGTCTCACGCTGGCAACGCTCGCGCGAGTCGCGAAGGTATCGGCGGCGGTCGTGTTTTCACCGTGGACCGATCTGACCTTGAGCGGGCCGAGTGTCCGCGAACGTGCATCGAGCGATGTGCTGCTCGACGAGACCAGTCTTCGCGAGGCCGCACGCGGCTATCTCGGCTCGGCTCCATCCGACGATCCACGCGCGTCTCCCCTGTTCGATATTCCCGATGCGCTGCCGCCGCTGCTCGTCCAGGTGGGCTCGGAGGAAATTCTCTACGACGACGCCTCGCGCTATGCGCAAAAGGCCTGTGCTGCCGGCCACGCAGTCACGCTGCAGGAATGGATGGGCATGGACCACGTGTTTCAGCAGAGCGTCGAGCGCCTGGAAGCCGCGCGAGAGGCGCTCGATCAGACCGCCGCTTTTCTGGACGAACACATGGGAAGATGATCGCCTCGGGCATTGTTATGAGATCTTGCGCCGCGCTCGTGGCCGATTGCAGGCCAAGACCCGTGCACCCTCAAGGCTGCTGCACACGGCTCCACGACGCATCAGGATCGAACTCGGTCAGCGGCTTCGCCGTCGCGCCGCGATTCTTCTGATACACGATGCCGTTGTTGTTGACCACAAAAGTCATCACCCCGCTTGAGCCATATTGCGCGGGATACGCGGCCATCGCGAAGCCCGCCAGCATGCGCCCGTTGACGATGTACGTGAAAGGACCGCCCGCCGCGTGCTTTCCCTGTCGCGTGAGAATGCGGAAGTAATAGCCGTGATACGCGTCGCCCGGGTTCCGATCCTTGAGATAGTTCGCGCTTGCTGCGATCAGCGGCCCGAACGGACTCGCCTCTTCACCCTTCGATTCATCCGCGGGCCAATACAGCCCGTCACGCTTGCCTGGCGTGCTGCCGAGCTTGCGCGCGTATTGCAGCACGCCATCGCCCACACGGTCGCGCGTCGCGTACTCGCGTTGCGCATCGACATACGCGCGCATCACCTTGATGGCCTCGCGCTCGTTCGCGCCGATGCGCCGGTCCAGCACTTCCTGCTCACCCTCTTCGGTTGCGAAGCGCCACGCGCCCTGCGTGCGGACGAGCGGAATCGGCATGGGCCACGCTTCATCGCCGATACGCAGAACGCGGCGGTCCGGCGACGTTTCCTCCAGCATGTGATACGCATTGAACTCGGCGAGCGCATTGGAGCGCAACTCGCGGTTCTCGGCTTCGTCCGGCGTCACGACGAGTTCCTTGTGCGCATTGCCGAAGATGGCGATGAGCGCGGCGTCGTCGTTCGACTTGAGCGCCTGTTCCAGTGCGCTGACGGCTTCTTCCGGTGTCCTGAACGTCTCCTGATCCCCGGCGGCGAGAACGCGCAGAGGAACGATGAGCATCGCGACGATCGCGCATGCGACGAATCGACGAGACGTGCTATTCATGAAGCGTCTCCTATCGGCGACCGCCGCGGCCGCCTCCGCCAAATCCACCACGTGCGCCGCCCGAAAAGCCACCCTGAAAATTGCGTCCACCTTGCCCGCCCGACATCGACTGCCGGCTCGCCGCGCCGCGCGCGCTGTCCGCTCTCGCGCCTTGGGCGGACCCGTAGCCGCTGAACGCGTCGCCGCCCCGTCCCTGAAGATTTCCGGCGCTCTGTGCGCGTGGCGACTGCGCGGCCGTCGGGGTTCGCGCGCCGGCGCGAGATGGCGCATCGCCCACGCGTTGCGCCGATGCGCGCGTGCTCGCGCCCGATACCTGTCCGGGCTTCTTTTCCGAGCGCCACTGGGTCGAGCGCTGAGACGCAGAGGTTCCGTCCGCCGAGCGGTTCGCAGCGCGATTGCTCAGTTCGTTCTTGACCTCGGCCCGGTTGACATTCCCTTCGCGGTTGATGTTGATGGTGTTGTTGCCGCCCTCGTAGTGCGACACGTAGTGCCCGCCGTTCCACGCCGCCGTGATCGCGGCGCCCCAGATGAGGCCCGTCGCGAATGCCGCGCCCGGTGCGTAGGGATAGTAGTAGACCGGATAAGGCGCTGGCCAGTAGGTATACACCGGCGTCGGGCTGCTGATGACGACCGTCGACGGGTTGTACTGCGGCACGTAGATGACCTCGGGATTCGAAGGAACGATCTTGATGACTTCCTTCTCGACCACCACCGTCTGCTTGTCGTCCGTCTTGAGATTGCCCACCGACTGAGTCTGACGCCGGAAACGCTGCACGGCCTGCAACACGGCGCTTTGATCCGTCACCACGGCTTCGCCGAGCGCCACGGTCCAGTCGAGGTTGGTGCTCATCGTCTTGAGCACTTCGGGGTAGTTCAGCAGCGCCTTGATCGGATCCTGCCATGCTTCGTTGACCGGCAAGTTCTTCTCGGTTTTTCTGCGATCGAGAAACCGGTCTGCCTGCACCACTTCGACCGGATAAGTCGATGCAGGAAGAATGATCGCGACGAGATCGTCGGGATAGAGTGCAATCGGACCGACGAGCGCATCCAGCGAACCCGACTCCATCGCGACAGGTTGCGCACGTCCTGCCTCCGACGCCTGAGCCACGGTTTGCGTGCCGCTTGCGGCAGGTGTCGGAGCGACCGTTTGCGCACCGCTTTCCGGTGGCGTTTGAGGAACTGCGCACCCGCCTGCACACAGCGCGGATGCGATGACCATCACGCTAAAGCACTCACGCATGTCCAGCACCACCAGGATTGGCTATACCGCGCGTGTTCCAGAGCCCGGGTCGTTACAGGGCCGTCTCAGTTCCAAAGAACATCGGATTGCACTTGCCCTTTCACGCAGCGATCATTGCGCAGTCGCACCACCATGTGCTGCCGCGATGGCCGCGTCGCGCTCTTTGGCGGCTTCCGCCTTCTTGTGGTCGTAGACTTTCTTGGCCGCTGCGACCTTCTGGTTATATTTCTTGTTGGCTGCGGAGACTTCCATTCGCATCTTGACGATTTCGTCGTTATGCGCGGGCTGAGCCGCGCCCTGATCGGTTTGTGCCCACGCATTCGTTGCGAACGCGATCGACATCAGCACTACAGCTCCTTTGAGACGATTCATGGCTACCTCCTCTCTTTGACTGCTATCGACGCTTCACGGAGATATGAGGTGTGCCGGCCGTTCCTCTCCGCGCGAACTTTTCCAGGAACGACAACGCGGTATAAACCGCACTCTGCTCTGCTCACAGTATGCGAACTCGTTCGTGAATTCAAGCAACCTGATCATATCGATGTCGGCCCGGACGATGATGGAATTGCCGATCAACCGCGCCCGTTGGCCCCGGTTTCAGTGAAGGTCATTGAAAGGCATAAGCGATCCCGACGCCGTATGTAAGTTGATTGCGCGTGCCACGCTGCGTCACGATGGGGCTGGCTGCCGAATCACCCATCAGGCGCTGGTAGTAGACCATCGCGCCCGCGTACCATTTCGGGCTGACTTGAAAGATACCGGCGACCCAGCCGGTAATCTGATTGAGGCCGCCTCCGGGATTGAAGACCGGTAATCCGCTCTTCTGGGAGTCCTCGGATGTCACGCCGTAGTAGGTTTCGTTGAAGCCGCCGCTCACCCATGTCGCACCGAGTCCCCCGCCGATGAACACGCGCGAATGCAGTGGAAGCCATGCGCTCGTATTCAGCGTGGTACGCGCACCCGTGTAGACGGAGCCGGCATTCGTGACAACGGTCACCTCCCCTCGCAAGCGGAACGGCACATCGCCGACGTGACTGTATTCGTAGCCGACGTATCCGCCGCCTTCCACCGTGGTGGAGACGTCGTGAACCTGCGACACGACCGCGTCGTCGACATTCCGTCGTCCCAGACGAAGCGCCAGAGCCGGCCCCCACTGAAATCCGGTAAGACTCCCGAAGTTGTATTGCGTATATGTTCCGTACCACTCGAACAGGTGGCCACCGCTCGTCACGTATCGCATACCAGGAAGCACACCGACGATGCGATCCTTGCCGCCGGCATACTCGGTGGTCGAACCGATCCCCGCGCCAAAGAAATTGGGCAATGCGTTCGAAAAATCGACCGGGCTTGCGCAGGCGCTGCCCACGACAAGCGAGAAGCATGCTCCGGTGATCGCTTTGCATCGTTTCACGGGTGCGCTCTCCGGTCGATATGAGCCCGTCTGCCTGGCAGTATTTCGATTTCTTGATCAATCGAATCATCGTGCTGCTTACTGCTATGCGTCGTCGTTGCAAAAGCCGATTCACAATGGTCGAGGATGCAGCTATCTTGATGCACGCACCTTATCCAAGATGTCTCGACTCGTCCTCCGGAACTCACATCATGTTCGCTCGCAACCTCAGGCTTACCGCGTTGGTCACTGCGATGCTCGTCTGCTCCTGGCCGGACGTGTCTTTGGCAACGGAGCAGGCACAACAACGTCGCGCCGGTCGCGACGTTCGTCAGGATACGCGCCAGGACTCCCGGCACACCAAGCAGGACTGCCGCGCCGCCAACCAGCAATCGAACGCGCATTGCCGGCACGACAAGCGGCAGACGAAGCAGCACGGGCGTCAAACCGCAAGAGACATCAAATACTGATTACGCGAGACGCGGTCAAGTCGAACCTGCGAGTCATGCGCCATCACTCGCTGTGCGGTCGATCGAAAACCTGCAGCATCAGGCACGCGTACAGGCTGACCGCAAGAAAAAGCCCCATGCGCACCGCGAACGCCGTATAGACGTCCTTGCCCGCGATGCTGTCCTGCACTGACTGGCCCAGCAGGATGATCATCGTGATGAAGCCGTTCAGCCAGACACCCGGCGGGTAGCGCGTCATCCTGATGCCGTAGAGCCTGCGCCCGACCATCAAACCGAACAGCAGCATCCACAGGAAGAACATCCACAGGTGCACCGAGAGTTTCAGCGCAAACCAGAACAGAATTGCTAGCAGCCCGCCGAGCAGGGTCGAGCCGATGAGCTCCCGCGCCGCGCCGCGCGCGGTCGTGGTGCAACTCTGTCTGCCGAGGCTGACCGATTTCATGATGATCGGCATATAGCTCGCCGGGTCGGTCATTGCAAGGAGGTACGCCGGCATGACCACGAGCGCGGCGCGCAGTGCAATGCGCGCGGCCTGATGGGAGGACACGGCCCTCGCGGGAGGCGGTGGCCGCGCGTTCGCGCTCTCGGGAAACAGGCCGTGCATGAGCGCCGACACCAGCAACGCGAGCAGCAGCCCCTTCACCAGCGCGCCGACCACCGTTGCGCCCACCTGGAAGTCGGCGGTGCCGGCCGCGGAGATCATCGTGAGCCCTGCCACCAGAAAGGTCGCGACGAGGTTGTTGCCGCCGCGCACCCCGTAGAGGAACGCGACGAAGAGCAACAGGCCGACGAGCAACACACCGGCGAGCGCGTAATGACGAAGCAGCGGAACGAGCAGCAGGCCGCTACCGGTCGTCAGCATCACGACCAGCGCCAACATCGCGGCTGCCCTGAACGACATCGGCCGGTTCTGCGTCGCGAGCAGAAAGACCGCGAACACCGGCGCGATCACGGGAATCGGGAAATCGAACGCGAAGCTGATCGCGAGGCACAGCGCCGTCCCGGTCGCCATGCGCAGCGTGCGACGGCCGGGAAGCTGGAGCGTGTTTTCCATCGGCGTGCTCAGTAGACGTACGCCAGCCAGCTCATCACGCGCAGGAACATGCGGCCGAGCGGATTGAGCGGATTGCCCTGACTCGGAAACGCCATCACCTCGGCCTGACCGCCGACACGCATGTTGTAGAGGCGCGCACGCTCGTCCTTATCGAATTCGACGATCACCGGAAAGCGCTGCGCCGGCCGCAGCCAGTCGCGGCTTGTCTGTACGGAAGGCAGACTGCCGGGCGGCGTGCTCTGTCCCACACTCACGCCGAACCCGATGCTGCGAATCCGCCCATTGAAGACTTCGCCCGGCAGCGCATCCAGCACGATGGCCACAGGCGTGCCGGGCCTCAGGCGGCCGAGATTGTTTTCGGTCATGTCCGCGCTGATCCACACGTCGCGGATCGCGATCAGCGTCATCACCGGCTTGCCTGCGGATGCGAACTGCCCGACTTCCGTGCCGAGATCGGTAATGACGCCGCCGGTTCGCGCCCTGATGCGCGTGTTGGCGAGATCGAGGTCGGCCTTCTGGAGCGCCCCGGCCGCGCTGCGCAACTGCGCATTCTCCGCCTCGATGCCGCCCTGCTGTTCGCGTGCACGCTCGACTTCCGCGCGCGCCGCGGCGACCTGACTCTGAGCTTGCTCGTAAGTCGCTCGCGCCACTTCGAGGCGCCGCAGCGAGATCGTGCCTTCGTCCTCGCGATACAGCCGTTCAAGCCGCTCGCTGTCCTGCCGCGCCTTGACCTCGTTCGCGATGGCCGCGCGCAGCGACGCACGCGCCGAATCGATGCCGGCCGTGCTTGCGCCGATCTGCCTGCGCATGGTTTCGAGATCGGCGCGCGCGCGATCGGCGGTGATGCGGTATTGCTCGCCGTCGATTTCGAAAAGCACGTCGCCTGCGTTGACCTCCTGATTGTCACGCACCAGCACGCGCGTCACCCGGCCCGATACTTCCGCGGCGACGGGCACCACATTGGCCTGCACGCGCGCCTGCTGCGTATAGGGCGTGATGCGGTCGGCCAGCAGATACCAGATCAGGCTCACGACGATCAGCGTGATCACACACTTCAGCGCCCTGCCCGATGGATCGCCAGCCGGAGCAGGCGGCGGCGTGCGCGCCGATGCGGTTTCCGAAGACCCGCCCGTTTCGCTCATCGGGCCGCTCCTTCGGATGGCACGCTCACCTCGTTCAGCAGATCGCCCCAGTCGGTGCGTTGCTGCATCTGCTGGCGTGTCGCGGCATCGACGAGCGGCTGGCGCGTGGTCCAGCCGCCGCCCAGCGCCTTGTAGAGCGCGATCAGGCTGCCGACCGCGTTGCGCCGGTTGACGACATACGCGTCCTGCTGGGCGAACAGCGCGCGCTGCGCATCGAGCACGCGCTGGAAGTCCGAATACCCTTCCCGATAGATCGTGCTGGCGAGCGTCAGCGAGCGCCGCGCGGCCCCTTGCGCCTCGTTGAGGATGGCATCGCGGCGCGACGCGGCGATCAGCGAGGTGGCGGCGTCATCGGCCTCGCGCGCCGCTTCGCGGACCGTGTTCTGATAAGCGACCGTCAGCTGTTGCAGCCGCGCGTCCTGAACGCGCACATTGTTCGTGATTCTGCCGTGATCGAAGACGTTCCAGACCACGCTGGGACCGATCGCCACGGCAAGCGTGCTCGGCGAGCCCTTCAGCGAGCTCGCGCTGAAGCCGAGCGTGCCAAGCAGGGAGACCGAAGGATAGAGATCCGCTTCCGCCACGCCGATGAGCGCCGACTGCGCTGCCATCTGATATTCGGCGGCGCGCACGTCGGGGCGGCGCAGCAGCAGATCGGCGGGTACGTCCTGCAGGACGGCGCGATCCACCAGCGGAATCACGCCTCCCTTACCGGACGACACGCCGAGTTCCGGCAACGGGCCGGGCGGCCGGCCCATCAGCAAAGACAGCGCGTGTTTCGCGAGCACGATCTGGCTTTCGAGTTCAGGGATGCTGCTCAACGTACCCAGATACTGCGTATTCGCTTGCTGGAAATCCAGTTCATCCGTCTCGCCGGCCTTGAAGAGTTTTTGCGCGATGTCGTAGCTGCGTTTCTGCAACTGAGCGTTCTCGCGGGCAATGCGCAGGCGCGCCTCGCCGGTGCGCAGCGTGAAATAGGTTTCGGCGACCTGAGCGTGCAGAAGAACCAGCGCGGCGTCGCGGTTCGCCTGCGCGGCGAAGAACGCGGCGTCGGCCGACTCGATCGCGCGTGCGAAACGCCCCCAGAAGTCGAGCTCCCATCCGACGACGAAGCCCGCGCCATACTGCAGATACACGCCCGAGCGCGGATCGAAACCGTCCGAACGCTTTTGCGCCGACGCAAGCGCCTCGGCGCTGGCCTGCTGCACTTGCGGATAGCGTCCCGCGAGCGCGATGCCCAGTTGTGCGCGCGCCTCGATCACGCGCAATCCGGCGATCTGCAGGTCGCCGTTCCCGGCATCGGCTTGTTCCATCAGGCGTTCGAGATTCTCGTCGCCGAACATTCGCCACCATTGCCGGACATCGGGCTGCGGCGCCTGCTGCGTGACCTGTTCGAGCGACGTGCTGCTCCAGTGTTCGCTCCAGGGCTCGTGTTGCGGATGAAAGTCCGGCCCCACGCGCATGCAGCCGCTCAGCAACGACGCAAGGCCCACGATGACGCAGTCCGTCAGCCGCGGCCGTCTGATCCGGGAGGCGTGCATCGAAGGCGACCCCTCAGAGCCGCTCCTGTTGTTGCGGGGGTTCCAGGGACGGTTGTTGTTTCACCCACCGCCAGAACAGCTTGTAGGCGACCGCGAGCATCACGGGACCGATGAACAGGCCGATCACGCCGCCCGTCACCATGCCGCCGAGCGCGCCGATCAGCACCACGGGCATCGGCACCGCGACGCCGCGACCCAGCAGCATCGGCTTGAGCACGTTATCGGCGAGACCGGCGATGAAGGTATAGACCGAGAAGACGATCGTCGCCGTGCTCACGCCATTCGTCACGATCACGAAGATGATGACGGGAATCGTGATCAACGTCGCCGGCAACTGCATGATGCCGATCAGCAGCACGGCCAGCGCGAGCAGCCCCGCGCCGGGAATGCCCATGATGACGAAGCCGATGCCGATCAACAGCATCTGGATGAACGCGATCCCGACCACGCCTTGCGCCACCGCGCGAATCGTGGCCGTGCAAAGATCCGCGATCTGCTGGCCGTTCTCGGGCCCGGAGATGCGCGAGGCGATCTGCACGGCGCTGCCATAGCCCTTCTCGCCATGCGCCATGAAGATACCCGCGACGATCAGCGCGAGAAAGAACACGATCAGCCCGGCGCCCAGTCCGGTGATCGTGCCGAGCACGGCAAGACCGGCTTCCTTGATCTGCGGCGCAAACTTCTGCGCAAGACCCGAGACATCCGTCGATGCCTGCGCCCAGAAGTCGTATACCCGCTGACCGACCAGAGGCCACGCGGCCACCGATTCCGCTGGCGGCGGAATCTGGAAGGTGCCGCTCCTGACGACGCCCATCGCGCGCTCGATGGACGTGGCAACCGCCACGCCGAGCAGGTACGTCGGCACGAGGATGACGGCGAACGCGACGAAGATGATCAACGTGGCGATCAGACCGTCCTTGCCTCCAAACGCGCCGCGAAGCCGGACCTGAAGCGGGTACAGCGTGACCGCGAGAATCAGCGCCCAGACCATCAGGTCGAGGAACGGCACGAATACCCGAAAACAGAAGACCGCCAGAACGGCGACGAGACCGGCGCGAATCAGGACATCGAGCAGTTCCCTGGAGAGCGTGCGCTCAGAAATCGGCGATAGCATTTTCGTGCCTCCTCGCGTTGACCCGTTCGAATACGGGACGGGCAGCATGACTTCCAGAACAAATCGGCGCATGAAGCCGGCGATCACGCTATGAATGCGGTGATCGAGGAAACACGCTTACCCTGCCCGAGCCCGCGTAGTCGCTTCGGACAGCCTGCGGTGTACGAGCAGCAACAAGGGCGTGGAGACCATCGAGAGCGCGACGACCAGCGTGACGAGCGATGCCTGACGCTGATCGATGACACCCGCCGCCAGTGACGCGGCCATCACGACGAACGCGAACTCGCCGCCTTGCGACAGCAGAATGGCGAAGAAGCTCCGGTGCGATGCCGGCACTTCGAAGCGGCGCGCAAGGAACCACTGCGCGACCGCTTTCACGCTGACCACCGCGACGACGAGCACCGCTACCCGCACCGGCTCACGCGTGAGCACGCTGAAATCCATCGACATGCCTACCGCGATGAAAAACAGACCGAGCAGCAAGCCCTTGAACGGCGCCATATCGACTTCGATTTCGTGACGAAAGTCGGAATCGGCGAGCAGCACGCCCGCGACGAACGCGCCCAGCGACATCGACAGATGCACGCTCTGCATGAGAAGCGCGATGCCGACGATCCACAGCAGCGCGAATGCGGTGAATATCTCCGGGACGCCCGTGCTGGTGATGAGCCGCAGCACGGCGTTGAGCAGGTAGCGCCCGACGAGCGCGATGGCGCCCAGCATGGCGAGCGCCTTCAGCGCGAGGAGCCAGCCCGGTTCGGCGGCGGGCATGGGCACCGTCGGCCCGAGCAGCGGCAGGAGCGCGATCAGCGGAATGGCCGCCATGTCCTGGAACAGCAGAATGCCGAAACCGGCGCGGCCCGTCGGCATGTCCATGAGCTTGCGCTCCTGCAGCTCGGACATGACCATCGCCGTCGACGAAAGCGACAGCGCGAGGCCGCCCGTCAATGCAATGCGCCAGGGCAGCCCCAGCATCATGAAAACGCCCAGCAGCGCGGCGGCGCAAACGGTCATCTGCATGGTCCCGTAGCCGAAGATGGTGCGGCGCATCGCCCACAACGCGTCGATCTTCATTTCGAGTCCGATCACGAACATCATCAGCACGATGCCCAGCTCGGAGAAGTGAAGGATCGCATCGACATCGGTCACGAGCCTCAGTACCCACGGGCCGATCAAGACGCCCGCAAGCAGGTAGCCGAGCACCGCGCCGAAGCCGAAGCGAACGGCGAGCGGCACGGTGATCAGCGCCGACGCAAGAAAGATGACCACGTCGATCAGCAGCTTTGTCATGCGTTGTTCTCCTGAACCGGCTTGCGACCAACGCAGACACGAAAACTTGCGTCGACGCATCTGCATCGTTGTACCGGCGGCTGGCGCGCTTGACGAAAGCGGTTGTTCGACGCGGCGAGGCGTTCGGGTCATCGCGCGCGGACAACGCAGGAAGCCCGGGACCGCTCACGCGCGGATCGGGCTTCGGCCTTCTTACAGCATAGTGATATACGTAAAGGGTTCAAGGTTTGTCGCGAGCAGACAGATTCCGCGCCGGGCGTGCGTCGATACTGTGGAGCCCGTAGGCACATGCTTCACTGGATCGTGATCTCGTCCTGCTTCGTTGCTGCCAACGTGCGCGACTTCGAAGAAACGAACGCTTGAACTGGACCAGTTTTCGTCTACAACCTAATCTGGCATGTGTCCCGCCGGACGGCGAACCGCGTGACAAGACGACGTGAACATGAGTCTTCATATCGAGAAGACGATGCGCAATTCTGCGGCGAATCTCATCGCGATCGTAGGCGCCGCGCTGCTCGCGCTGCCGGCAGCGCCGGTCCCCGCCTTCGCGGCGGGATCGGTAACGCTCGCGCAGGTCGAAGCGCGAGGTGTCCTGCGATGCGGCGTCAGCGACGGCATCGCCGGCTTTTCCCAGCGGGATGCGTCCGGACAATGGTCCGGCATCGACGTGGATTTCTGCCGCGCGGTGGCCGCCGCGACGCTCGGCGATGCGAACAAGGTCGCCTTCGTCCCGCTCCGGGCGTCCGCCCGCTTCCCGGCGCTCAGAACGGGCCGCATCGATCTGCTCGCGCGCAACACGACCTGGACGCTTTTGCGTGAAGGCACGCTCGGGATTCAATTCGCGGGCGTGCTGCTCTATGACGCGCAAGCCTTCATGGTTTCGACGGCGAGCGGCATTCGCACGCTCGCATCCCTCAAGGGCGTGACCGTCTGCGTTCAACGTGAGACGACCAGCGAAGACAATCTCGTCGGCTACTCGAATGCGAATGCGCTCGATCTGAAGCCGGTGGTGCTCGGCTCGGCGGCGGAACTCGAGCAGGCTTTCACCTCCGGACGATGCCGCGCCGTGACGGCCGATCTATCCCTGCTCGCCACACTGCGCAGCCGCACGCCCGGCGGTGCATCGGCGCTCGCGATCCTGTCGGAACGAATCTCGAAGCAGCCGCACGCGCCAGCCGTGCGCGGCGGCGATGACGCATGGCTCGTCATCGTGCGCTGGGTGCTCTTCACGCTGATCGCCGCGGAAGAACTCGGCGTGACCCGTCAGAATCAGGCCGAGCGCGTGAGAGATCCGCTCGTGGCTCGCGCGCTCGTTCCGGACCCGAGCGTGACCGCGACGCTCGGCATCGGCCCTGGCTGGACGCTTCGCGCGCTCAAGAGCGCCGGCAACTACGGAGAGATGTTCAACCGCAATCTCGGCACCGGAAGCCCGATCAAGCTCGATCGCGGCCTGAACGAGCTCTACACACGCGGCGGCCTGATGTACGCGCCGCCGATGCAATGACGCCTGCGCGGGCCCATCATGAGCGACTGGCAAATCTATCTCGTCGTCGGCGTGTTCTCGGTGGTGATCCTCGTGATCGCCTTCGATGTGATCGACATGGCCGTCGCCGCGCTCGTCGGCACGAGCGTGCTGATCGCGCTCGGCATCATCGACGAACAGGATCTGCTCGCGACCGCGCGAACCGCGGCGGGGCCGCTCAGCCTGCTGTTCGGCGGCATGGTGGTCGCGCGCATACTGGCGACCACCGGCCTCTTCGATCTCGTCGGCGATTACTATCTCAGGGCCACGGCGGGCAGCGGCAAGCGCTTTCTGCTCCTGCTGATCGTGATCGTCGCCCCGCTGTGCGCGCTGCTTCCCAATGCGACGACGGTGATCCTGCTCGCTCCGATCATCATTCGCGTCGCCCGCGCGCTCGACATCGACATCGTGCCGCCGATGATCCTCACCGCCCTCCTCAGCAATGCCGCCGGCCTGCTGACGCTCGTCGGCGACCCGGCGACCTTTCTCGTCGGCAGTTCGATCGGCATGAGCTTCGGCGAGTATCTGAAGCGTGCGAGCCTCGGCGGCCTGCTCGCGATCGGCGTGGTGATTCCGCTCCTGCCCGTTCTGATGCGCGGCATCTGGCGCAGCGTCAAGCCCCTGCCGCCTCGCACTCCTCGCGCCAAACTGAAGCGGCCGCTCTACGCCGCGCTGGCGGTCCTCGTGCTCGCGCTCATGATGGTGCTTTTCGTGCTCGGCGAGGAGTTGCCCACGCGCATCGTGCCGCCCGTGGTCGCGGTGATCGCCAGCGCGCTCGCGCTGCTCGTCGCGTATGCGTTCAAGGTCGAGCCCACCGATCGCGTGCTGCGCGATGTCGACTGGAAGACGCTGCTCTTTTTGGCCTGCATCTTCTGTCTCGTGCAGGGCATGGCGAAGACGGGCCTGCTGCAGGTCATGTCGCTCAAGCTTTACGAGGTGTTCGGCACACGCCTCACGCTCGTCGCGCTCGCGATGATCTGCGGGATCGGACTGCTTTCTTCGCTGCTCGCGAACGTGCCGGTCGCGGCCGCGTCCATCCTGATGGTCAAGGGGTATCTCGTCACGGCGGAATTCGTCCCTGAATCGGCCTTGTCGGACCAGTTCACGCAGTGGCCCGCGCCGGTCATTCCCGTCTTCATCGCGATGATGTACGGCGCGACGCTCGGGGGTAACGCGACGCTCGTCGGTTCGGCGGCGAATGTCGTGGCTGCGGGAATCTGCACGCAAGAAGGCGCGCCGATCAGCTTCGGCCGGTTCCTGCGCTATGGCCTTCCGGTGACGCTGTGTCAGCTCGCGATCACGGCGGCATACGTCGTCGTGCTTGCGCGCTTTCTTCATTGAACGTTCGACGATGCCGATCCATGCAGACTGATCACACGCCCCGGTCGCGACAGGTCGTCACCGGCACGGTGCAGCGCTGGATGCGCCATCTGCCGATTGTCGCGATGTTCGGGAGCTATCGCGCCGGATGGCTGAAGAACGACATCATCGCCGGCCTCGTGCTGACGACGATGCTCGTGCCGGTCGGCATCGCGTACGCGGAGGCGTCGGGCGTGCCCGGCGTCTGCGGTCTGTACGCGACGATCGTGCCGCTGCTCGCCTACGCGATCTTCGGTCCGAGCCGGATTCTCGTGCTCGGCCCCGACTCGGCGCTCGCCGCGCCCGTCCTTGCGGTCGTCGTGATCGGCGCGTCGGGCGATCCTTCGCGCGCCATCGCCGTCGCGGGCATGATGGCGATCGTGTCGGGCGTCGTCTGCATCGTCTTCGGCCTGCTCAAGCTCGGCTTCGTCACGGAGTTGCTGTCCAAGCCGATCCGCTACGGCTACATGAACGGCATCGCGCTGACAGTGCTGATCAGCCAGTTGCCCAAGCTTTTCGCCATTTCCATCGAGGACCGCGGACCGCTGCGCGATCTGTTTGAACTTGTCAAAGCCATCGCGGCCGGGCAATCCAACTGGACCAGCTTTGCCGTGGGCGCAGGCAGTCTCGCGCTCATCCTGCTGCTGAAGCGCTTCGACAAGGTGCCGGGCATTCTGATCGCCGTCGTGCTCGCGACCCTGTGCGTCATGGTGTTTCATCTCGACCGCGAAGGTGTGAAGGTGCTCGGGACGATTCCTCAGGGATTGCCCGCGTTGTCGCTGCCGTGGGCGAGCGGCGCGGATATCGTCCGGATCGTGCTCGGCGGTTGCGCCGTGGCGCTGATCGCGTTCGCGGACACGAGCGTGCTGTCGCGCACCTTCGCGGCACGCGCCAACATGCGCGTCGATCCGAATCAGGAAATGATCGGGCTGGGCGTCGCCAATCTCGCGACCGGGCTTTTCCAGGGCTTTCCGATTAGCAGCAGTTCGTCGCGCACGCCGGTCGCCGAAGCGGCGGGCGCGCGCACGCAGGTGACGGGCATCGTCGGCGCGCTCGCCGTCGCGGCCGTCCTGCTCGCCGCGCCGAATCTTCTGCGGCATCTGCCCAATAGCGCGCTCGCGGCCGTCGTGATCGCGGCGGCGATCGGTCTCTTCGAATTCAGCGACCTGAAGCGCATCTATCGCATCCAGCAGTGGGAGTTCTGGCTTTCCGTCTGCTGCTTCGTCGGCGTTGCCGTGTTCGGCGCGATACCCGGCATCTGCATCGCCGTGGTGATCGCGGTCATCGAGTTCCTGTGGGACGGCTGGCGCCCGCACTTCGCGGTGCTCGGCCGGGTGGAAGGATTGCGCGGCTATCACGACCTGAAGCGCTACCCGAATGCGGAACAGATCCCGGGACTGCTGCTCTTTCGATGGGATGCGCCGCTCTTCTTCGCGAACGCGGAGCTGTTTCAGCAGCGTGTGATCGAAGCGGTGAATGACGCACCGACGCCGGTGAAGCGCGTCCTCGTCACTGCCGAGCCGGTGACGAGCGTCGATGTGACGTCCGCCGACATGCTGCGCGAGCTGCATCGCGCGTTGAGAGAGCGCGGCATCGAGCTGCATTTCGCCGAGATGAAAGACCCCGTCCGCGACAAGCTCAGACGCTTCGAGTTGACGTCGATTTTTCCCGACGCGTGCTTTCATCCGACCATCGGCAGCGCGGTCGATGCGTATCGTGACGCCGCGCGCGCGGAGCGGACATCTTCGATCTGAGGGTCGGCGCGTCATTGCTTCTCGATGCGCCACTCCGCCCCCCCTTTCTTGCACGCGGTCGGCGTCCAGGTCTGCGTCTGTCCCTTCGCGACCGCGACGAGCGTGACTTTGCGGCACGTCCCGCCGTCGCGCTTCACGGTGTCGCGCGGCGTGACCGTGCCTTCGATATGCACCGTGTTACCCGTGCCATTGTTGTTCCATTTGATCGACTGGCCGTCCTTCTTCGTGTCGAGCGCTTCCTGAGCGGCGCGATTGAGCGCCTTGCGGTCGGCGGGTTTCATATAGCTGATCGGCGTGTCCTTGAGGAAGTTCAGGTTCGCAGCATGGGCGCATGTGCATGACAACAACAGTCCGGCAAGAACGCGACCTGTGAAACCACGTGGGTTCGCCTTCATGTCCGCCTCCGTTCATAGCATTAGGTCGATCTAAAACAACTATTCATTTATTTCGTTATCCGTCATATCGCATTCGCTGCGACGCTAACCGCATCAGGAAGCGATCGCGGTTGCTGCAGAGCCAACGTGTCGCTGTCTTCAGTTCGCCGATTCGAGACTGCCAGTTCCCGGCTCAGATAATCCAAGGCATATTCGATGAACGCGCACGTCTTGCGAGGCAAATGCTGACGCGCCGGATAGGCAATGAAGACATGCTTGTCGGGCTCGTCGATCGAATAGTCCGGCAACAGGCGAACAAGTATGCCGTCGTCCAGATCCGTCTGCACCACGCCTCTCGGCAGGATCGAGAACCCGATGCTGTGGAGCGTCGCGAGACGAGCCAGAAACCAGTTATCGACCGAGTACGCCGGTGCGAGCCTCACTTCATCCACGATGCCGTGACGGTCACGGAAATTCCAGGTCTGACTGCGTATCTCGTCTTCCAACCCGACCGACGACAGGCTGAGCAGATCTCCCGGCGCGGCAGGCAGGCCATGCTCGCGCAGAAAAGCAGGCGTGGCCACAGGGACAAACGCATTGACGCCGACCGTCCGCTTGACGACCGCGGTGTCATCCGCCAGCCCCGTGACAATGCCAACATCAAATCCATTTTCGACGAAATGGACATGCCGCTCGGCAAGCGTCAGCCGTACCGTTACGCTCGGATAGCGCTTGCGGAACCCATCAACGAGTTGAGTCAAGGTGAACTGTGAAACCACGGTCGAAGCGACGACGCGCAACGCGCCGCTGAGTTCGTCTTCCGTACGCGCGATGGTAGACCCGAGATGATCCAGCTCCTCCAGAAATGTGCGACATCCTTCGAGGTAGCGCGCGCCAGCTTCGGTCAGTGATACCCTGCGGGTGGTGCGATTGATCAACCGGGTTTTCAGCCGCGCCTCGAGCGAGGCGATCGCGCGACTGATCAACGCGTTGGAGACCCGTAGTTGTCGAGCGGTACTGTGGAAACTTTCCGTATCCGCTACGCGCACAAAGACACGCATCGCATGAATCTCGTTCATTTGATCGCCCTCAATGCGCGGAATTGTCTTGCCTGCGTATTACATAGTTTGCTGCGCACCGCGAAAGCAATATCGGACCACGCCAACTATTTCAATCTCTCAAAGTAGATAGTTGATTGTTCATCGTTTGTCACTGGTTTTTTGTGCGGCTCGTCAAGCGCCGACCGCGACAACGCGACTGACACTCGCGCACCTGTCGTGGACAGTTTCGCGCGATCGACGCTAATAAAGAAGTTCGTCTTTGCTAGCGCGACGACGAATCGGACGGCGGAAGCCCGAAGTGCGTCTTGACGTCTCTCACGCCCGGCACGTTCTCGGCTGCGACGCGAATCGCGTTGCCTTCTTCAGAACGAACGACCGGCCCCCAGAGATGCACGGTTCCGTTTTCGACGGTGACGTTTTCCCGCGCGAGTGCCCAGAGATGATCCTTCATGGCCGCGAGTACGTCTTCGCGAATGGCGTTATCGCCGCTCTCCGCCGCCGTGGACACCTCGGGCGCCATGGTCACGAGCGCGCGAATCAGATTGGCCCGGCTTACCACGCCCACGACCTTACCGTCGCGCATGACCGGCACGCGCTTGATACGCCGACGCTCGAGCAACTCGGCGATATCGGCGACGGGACATGTTTCGGTCACCGTCGAGACGTCGGTCGTCATCACATCTTCGACCTTCCTCGCGTGTTCCTTCACATACTGGCTCGCGAGTTCAGTCGTGGACGCGGCAAGCTCGAGCCACCACGAGGGCTGTTTGACGCCCGTCCCGATCTCCGCGCGACGCATCAGATCGCCTTCCGTAACCATGCCAAGCAGCCTGCCGGACGCGTCGACCACAGGCATCCCGCTGATGCCGGCGAACACCATCATTCCCGCAGCGTGCCGTATCGACATGTCCGGGCTCGCCGTAATGATCGAAGTCGTCATGATGTCGGAAGCTCGCACGTTCATCTCCTTCATGGAAGTCATCGCGATGCGCTACGTCACTCCCGTCACAGGAGAGCAGACGGCTTCTTTGGTCACAGTATGCGAACGCCAGAGTGAATTCAAGGAACTGGACGCGTGGGTGTCTCAACGAGACGATGTGTCGGCGATAACCTGACAGACACGACCACCCGACCTATGCTGATAGTGTGGCCGCTCACCCGACACAACGAGCCAGACCATTCTTCACTGAGCGACCGTATTGCCGACAACGGACCGAACGGGGGTGGTCATGACGACATGGAGTGGACGGCTCCTTAGCGCAAGCCTCCTCGTCTTGCTGACAGGCTGCCCTTCGAAACAACAGGATCAGCCGGCCCAGAGTCAGTCCGCATCGGCGCCCGCTCCAGCTTCGGCAGCAGCCCCTGCCTCCGTCGCGGCGCCGGCCTCCGAGGTCGCTCCGGCTTCCGCTGCGGCCTTGCCTCCGCTGCCCGCCTCGACGTCCCAGCCTTCGGCTCAACAATATCCGCCCGAGGAACTGGAGGCGCTGGTCGCGCCCATCGCGCTCTATCCCGATTCGCTGTTGTCGCAGGTGCTGATGGCCTCGACGTATCCGCTGGAAATCGTGCACGCTGGCCGGTGGGTCAAAGCGCATCCGGACGTGAAGGGCGACGCCGCGGTAAAGGCCGTACAGAATCAGACATGGGACGTCAGCGTCAAATCGCTGGTGGCGTTTCCGCAGGTGCTCGTACCGATGAACGACAAGCTGGACTGGACCCAGCGACTCGGGGATGCCTTTCTCGCTCAGCCAAACGACGTGCTCGCCGCCGTGCAGCGCCTGAGGATTCGCGCGCAGGATTCCGGACATCTGAAGTCGACGCCGCAGCAGAAAGTGAGTGTCGAACCACGTTCCGCCACGAGCCAGACCGGCCAGCCGGGTCAGGCACCTCCCGCGCAAAATATCGTGCGCATCGAACCTGCCGACCCGCAGGTCATCTATGTGCCCTCCTACAACCCGACCGTCGTGTATGGCGCCTGGCCCGCCCCGGCCTACCCGCCGACGTACTGGCCGCCGCCACCGGCCTATTATCCCGGAGCCGCCCTCGCGAGTGGATTTGCGTGGGGCCTGGGCATCGCCGCGGCGGGCGCGATCTTCAGCAATTGCAATTGGAACAACAACGACGTCAACGTCAACATCAACAAGGCGACGAACATCGACCGCAACTTCGATCGCACCAAGGTCCAAGGCGGCGGCAAGTGGCAGCATGACGCAGGGCACCGCCAGGGCGTTGCCTATCGCGATAACGCGACGCGCGACAAGTACTCACGCGGCGTGCAAGGCGCCGATGCGCGACGCGACTATCGTGGACGCACCGGCGCTACGCCCGAGCGCGTGAGCACGGCGGATCGGTCGGCGGCACGCAACCAGGGAGCCGCTAACCGGACGGGCCGCGCGAATAACGCGAATGTCGCCAACCGCGCCGGCGCGAATACCGCGGGCGCGAGCAATCGCGCGAACACGCCCAATCGTGAGGCGGCGGCGGGCAATCGAGCGAATACGCCTAATCGTCAGGCGGCGGCGGGCAATCGTCCTCAGACCGCCAATCGGGCGGCTCAAATGCCGGATCGCGCTCAATCGCCCGCCCGTGGCGGCGCAGCGAGCGCGCAGGCAGGCAATCGAGGGGCATACGCCGGCGGCGCGCGCGACACCGCATTTCAGGGCGTCGGAGGCGGGGGTGGTGCGGCGCAACGCGATTTCAACCGTGGACAGTCGAGCGTCCAGTCGTCGAACTTCAATCGTGGTGGCGGTGGCGGCGCGCGTCATGGCGGTGGTGGTGGCGGTGGCGGCGGTGGGCGTGGCGGCGGACGGCGATGAGGAGAGCGATCATGAAAAGACTATCGGAGATTCGCGCGCTCCTCGCCGTGGCAGGAACCACGATGATCGTCGCGCTTACGCTCGCCGTCATCCCGGTTCCGGCGATAAGCGCGCAGAAGTTCTTCCAGACACCCGATGCAGCGATGAACGCCTTCGGAACCGCGATCGCCGACAACGACGAAGGCGAACTCAAGGCTTTGCTGGGCGCCGACTTTCGCGACGTGATTCCTTCGGTCGGCGCGGATCTCCGCAGCAAGTTCCTGACCGCGTGGCAGGCTTCCCACGCGATCAAGACGACCGACAGCGACCACGCCCGGATCGTCGTCGGCAACGATGGCTGGACGCTGCCCATCCCGCTCGTGAAAACACAGCAAGGCTGGGAATTCGACATGCGCGCAGGCGCCGACGAGATGCGCCTTCGGCAGATCGGACGCAACGAGCTTGCCGTGATCCAGACGATGCTCGCCATCTACGATGCCCAACGTGACTACGCATCGAAGTATCACGACGGCAACAAGGTCTATGTCTACGCCGACAAGTTCGCCAGCAGCGACGGCAAGCATGACGGGCTGTATTGGCCGACCAGCGCCGATGAAGAACCGAGCCCGCTCGGTCCGGCCTTCATGACGGCCGGCGCCCGTGCGAGATCGGAGGGTGGCTACTACGGCTATCACTACAAGCTGCTACGCGCCCAGGGGTCTCACGCACCGGGTGGCGCATACGACTACATGGTCAACGGCCGTCTGTTCGGCGGCTTTGCCGTGATCGCGTGGCCCGCCCATTATGGGGAGACGGGCATCAAGAGCTTTATGGTCAGTCACGACGGACAGGTCTATGAGCGCGATCTTGGCCCGGACGGTGCGAAAATGGCGCAGGCGATGAAGTCGTTCGATCCCGGACCGGGCTGGGAAAAGGAGTCGCCCTGAAGCCCTGCCTTGCCTGCAGCAACGCTCAAGTAGTAACAGCCGCTTTACTCAATGCGACAGCGCATACGCGATTGCGGCCAGCCATTTTGGCGGCGTACATCTGTGCGTCGGCCGCTTCGACCAGGCGGGTCGGCGCGAAGTCCTCATCCGGATCGCAGGTCGCAGCACCGATGGATACCGTGATGCATTGATCCTTGCCCGTGAGGAGCGGAAGCTTCATGCTCTGCACTTCCGTCCTGATCGCATCGGCCATCGCCGTTGCTGCTTCGGCCGTCACCTTGGGCAAGACCACCACGAATTCTTCACCGCCATACCGGCTGACAAAGTCGACGGACCGACGAGCCACCCGCTGAACACAGTGCGCAACCGCGATGAGTACCTCGTCGCCGGCAGCATGTCCGAGCGTGTCATTGAATCGCTTGAAGTGGTCGATGTCGATGAAAAGGACGGAAAGAGGCGAGCCACGTTCCCGCGCCTTGTCCCACTCCTGAGCAAGATGCAATTCGAGGCTGCGGCGATTGGCAAGCCCGGTAAGCGGGTCGGTCGATGATAAGCGCCTGAGCTTGGTCTCCTTGCTGACCTGCTCTCGAAGCATGAATGCAAGGAGCCAGGAAGCGGAAACAGCAACGACCCCCAGCGTCACTGCGAGCGCGAGTACCGTTGCATCCCCGAGACTCATCTGTACCGCATCGAGCATCAAGGTCATCAAACCAACGGCAAGGCCGGTGCCGAGGACACCGATAATCATCGGGTGCACGCCGAGAATCTGCGCAGTCCGGCTCAAAACGAATTGCGTGCTGACGCCCGTATAACTTCTCGCCGGCGAGCTGCGGGGATGACGCGTTACCATGACTCGAATCTCTTCAAGTGCCGGGCCCTGATGGGTACCGGGACCGTCACCCTGTTCCGGAGATTTTCGGCCCGGGCAATGGTTGACTAATCAAGCAAATAATAATTGGTCCACTGGCCCGAATCCGCGACAAGTCGCCGCAAGAATGGGTAAAACAGGCCTTACTAGAGAACTACATCAGGTCGCCCACGGATCGGACTGAAGCGGCGGCGGTATCGCGCAAAACTGTGCATTGCGTTCGCATCGAAACGCGGTCTACAGTGACGCGAATCCTCCGCTTTCAGGACTCTCCATGCTCAAAATCCTGGGTAAGGCTTCGTCGATCAACGTGCGCAAGGTGCTATGGACCTGCACCGAGTTGCACCTGCCTTTCGAGAGAGAGGATTGGGGCAGCGGATTCAGGTCCACGCTGACGCCCGATTTTCTTGCGTTGAATCCGAACGGCCAGGTGCCCGTGCTGAAGGACGATGACTTCATTCTGTGGGAGTCAAACTCCATCATCCGATACCTTGCGTCACGCTACGATGGTCTGCACCTGTATCCAGCGGAGCCGAAGATGCGTGCCCGTGTCGACCAGTGGATGGATTGGCAAGCAACAGACTTGAACCGCTCATGGAGCTACGCGTTTCTTGCGCTGGTTCGGCAGTCGCCGACACACCGCGCGGCGGAAGAGACCGCCCAATCGATCGCTGCATGGAACAGAAACATGGAGATACTGAACGGACAGTTATCCGCAACTGAAGCGTTCGTAGCGGGAAAGCGATTCTCCCTCGCCGATATTCCGATTGCGCTTTCCGTGAATCGCTGGCTTGAAACGCCGTTCGACCATCCGGCGTTGCCCGCCGTATCCGCGTATCTGGAACGTCTTTTCGACCGGCCCGGCTTCGCTCAATACTGCCGAAACGGCGTGCCTTGACCAGCGAACTGGACTTCGTGTTTGTGCATCGACAGTAGTGCCGTGTCCTGCGATTACCTGCGGAATCCTAACGATCCCGCGCACGCATAAAAGAGGAGCCGAAATGACTCGACGGGTACTCCGCATCGCCACGGTCGGCGTTATCTTCACCGCACTCTCTTGCGCGCTGAACGCAGCGACAGTCAACGATGATCCCGCGAGCACCATCCGCTCCGCTCTGACACAGTGGCGCGAAGATTTCAACGCTCGACGTGCCGCGCATATCTGCGACCTCTTCGCGCCCGATCTTCGTTACGATTTCTATGGCGCGCCCGAGCGGACCTATCCGATGCTATGTGCCCGTCTGCACCACGCGCTGGCCGACCCTGCGCAATCGCTTCGTTACGACCTCACGATCAGGGAGATCATCGTCTCCGGCGACCTCGCGATCGTGCGCCTGACATGGAGATCGATTGTTACCAAGGACGGCAAGCAGGAGTCCAACGATGAGACGGGCCTCGATGTATTCGGCCGCCAGCCTGACGGTAGCTGGAAGATCATCCGTTACATTGCTTACCCGGAGAAAGACTGAGCGCTTTCCACCGATTCGTTGCGATCGGACGGACCGAACCGCGCGTCGCCGCGGCGCAATGCATCGCTCAACGGCACACATTGCGTGATGCCCGAGCTACGCGCCTCTTCCATTTCACGTTCATCGACACCCACCGCGACCACGCGATGCGCAGGCGTCGCGAGCGTGTGAAGCGCCACCTCATAGCGCGACATGCATGCGCTCGATGACAGGATCGATGAGAAGTATGTAATGCCGTCGTCACCGAGAGTTTCGCTGATGGCGTCGTTCAGCGTTTCCGCATTGAGTTCGCTCATGAGCAGCAGCGGATAGCCGTCGTCACGCACGCTTTGCAGGAAGCGCTTGAGCGCGGCGCTCTGCTCGTATCTCACTGCCGGCTTCGTGTCTTCGACAGTGCTGGTCCACACGGGGTCCATATTCGCTACGATCGCGTCGATTGCCATTGCTTGCCTCTCAGAATCGTTGAATGCGTGCACGTCGCCGTGGGCCGGCTCGTTTGACGTCGACAAAAAATATAAGGTCCCAAAAATATTTACACTATTTAGTATTTATCGCCGACCTATAAGTTTTTGCTTATTCCACGGATGACAACACCGCACAACCGAGGCCGCAGGCTCCCGACGCGTAACCGCAGTCCTCGCGCGTCGCTTAACTCGCCTTCTTGTTCGCACGCGATCGATGAACTAGATTTTGATTTGCAATGCGATTGTCGGGAGAAATTGCCATGGAACTGCATGTCGAACGTGTCGATGTCTGGGCCGCCACCATCGATGACAAACCGGGCGGGCTTGCACAGGTGTTGAATGCATTGCGCGATGCTGGCGTCGATCTGCAATTCGTCGTCGCGCGGCGCACGCCTGAAGCATCGGGCAAGGGCGTCGTATTCGTCGCACCATTGCAGGGAGAAAGCGAGATCCGTGCCGCTACGCAGGCGGGATTCAGCGTGACTCCGAGCCTTCACTCCGTCCGTGTGATGGGTATGGATCAACTGGGGATCGTCGCGCGAGTCACTCAAATGCTTGCCGATGGTGGCGTCAACCTTCGCGGAGTGTCCGCCGCGGTGCTTGGCTCACAGTTCATCGCCTATATCGCGGTCGATTCCTTGGAGGATACCGAAACGGCAATGGACATCTTGCAGAGGGCGTGAACCGCTCATATCGAACCGCCGGGTTGTCGCGCCTTCAAAGTCGATGCGACGCTAGAACACGCCGAGCGAAAGACCGGCCGCCAATCCCGCGCCAAGCTCCGCGCAGCGCGCAAGATCGGCGCTACCGATGACCTTGCGCGCCAGAATGCGCTCTGGCGTCTGTGCATGCGTACAGACGATGATTCCGGGCGCCACCGCGTTGAGACGCCATCCCAGAGCGATACGTTCGATCTGGCGCAGCGCGCCTTGTCCATCGCTACCCGCGCAGATCATCGCCGCGTAGGGTCGGCCGTTCAGGCGATCGAGCGCCGGGTAGTAGCAGCGATCGAAGAAGTCCTTCATCAGACCCGACATCGTCGCGAGATTTTCCGGCGTTGCGAACAGGTAAGCATCGGCCGAAAGAACGTCTTCCGGGCCTGTTTCGACGGCCTGCTTCAAATTGACCGAGACATCCGATTGTTCTCGCGCGGCGGCAGCGGCCGCCTCGGCCATTTGTTGCGTGCCGCCGGTCATCGTGTGATAGACGATCAACAATGTCTTCATAACTAGTCTGTCTGCCCTCCGTTCGCACTTAGGCCGCAAGACTTTCGACGAACTGCCTGACGTTGTCCAGGACAGGTCGTTGATCTCCGGCGAAAGCCCAGTGATCCGCCCCAGCGAGTTCGACGAATCGCGCATGCGCGATATGGCTGGCGAGATGGCGGCCCGCGCCGATGCGAACTGCGCGGTCGTCGCGACGGTGCAGCACCAGCGTCGGGACGGAAATCCGGCCCAGAAGATGCCGCACATCCATATCGCGCAACGCCTCCAGCACGCCCTTGATGGCTCCCGGGCTCGACGCAGCCCGAAGCATGCCTGCCCACCAGGCTCTCGCCTGAGGATCGCCGGACAGGCTCGGCGCGAATGTCTCAATGCCCGCAGGCCCGCCCCAGCTTGCAATGAGTTGCCGCAGCCACTCGTCATACTGCGCCGCCAGCAGCGCGTGGCGATAGTCATGCGTCGCGGTTCCTTTCGCCAGGGAGCCGAACAGAATGAGGCCGGCGACGCGATCGGGGTGATCGACGGCAAACTTGATGCACGCCGGCCCGCCCTCCGACGCACCGAACAGAACGACCCGACGGCTGCCGGCGGCGTCGAGTACCGTGCCGATGTCCTGCGCGGTTGCGTCGACGCCGGGATTGAACCCGACCCGGTCCGAGAGTCCGACACCGCGACGATCGAGCAGGATGAGACGGCCCATTCTGGCGAGGGCGGACAGGAACGCCCGGCAACGCGGCTCCTCCCACACCCGCTCGACATGGGAGACGAAACCGGGCAGAAGCAGAACATCGATCCGGCCGACGCCGTAGGTCTGGAATGCGAGATGGACACCGCCGCCGCTCACGTAGCGCGTCGACGGCGGATCGTCGATGGTCAACGTTGCGCTGTCGCTCAGCAGCGCGCGCGTCTCGGATTCGGGCGTCACGCAAAGCTCGTCGCGAAGGCGACGTGTCAGGGCCTCGAAGTGCCGCTGGGCCGTGGCCCTGTCGCCGGCAAGCAGAAGGTTGCGGATCAGATGACGGCCATACACTTCGCTGAGCGGATCGAACTCGACAAGACGGCCGGCATGCACGGCCGCCGCGGCATAGTCACCGGCCGCGTTCTTGTCCTGCACCACGCGCTCGAGCGCCTGGATCGCCCGGCCCCGCAATGCTTCGCGGCGAAAGAAAGCCCACTCGTCGAACTCCGGGCAGTCGCCGGGCGAAAAACCCTCGAGAAAATCGCCCGAATACTCGCGGCACGCCCGCTCGAACTCGCCGCGGTCGCAGGCCTCTTCGAATAGCCGGGAATCCACTTGCAGGCCGATCGACTCCGACCATCGAACTGTCGAGCGGTCGATAGTCAGAACGTTCTCGCCGAGCGAAAGCTGGAGACGATGCAACAGACGCCGCAGCCGCGCCCGCACGACTTCTTCGGCGCCTTCCGGCCACAGCATCGTCGCGAAGGCGTCGCGCCCGACCGACGTCTTCGCTTCGGCCAGATAGACCAGCAGAGCCAGGCCCTTGCGCAAAGCCAGTTGGCACGGCCGGCCGTCCCGACGAATCTCCGGAAATCCAAGCGTTCGCACGCTGAACAAAGCCATGAAGGAAGCTCTCGACGACGGCGTCCGGGGGACGCTCAGGGGACGACGCAATCCTAGCATTTGCCTGCAAACGATGGCCGCCGGGCTCATCGCGACAGACTGAACTGGAGGATTGCCATGAAGAAACTGGGCGAGCATGCGATCGTGATCGGCGCCGGCGTAGGTGGGCTTCTGGCCGCCCGCGTACTGTCGGATTTCTATACCAGCGTCACCGTGCTCGAGCGCGATGCGTTTCCTGCTGCGGACAGCGCGCGCAAGGGCGTGCCGCAGGGTCGTCACACGCACGGGCTCCTTGCACGCGGCAGTGCGATCTTCGAGGAATTCTTCCCCGGATATAACGATGACGTCGTCACGCAAAGCGGCGGTCTGATCGGCGATGTAGCCAACGATGTGATCTGGATCGGCCGCAACGTCAGGCTTGCCAACGGCGCAAGCGACCTGATCGGTCTGCTTGCGAGCCGTCCGGTGCTCGAAGGCCATCTGCGTCGGCGGCTTCTGGGGTTGTCCAACGTGCATGCCATCGAACATTGCGCAGTGCGGGCGCTTGTCACCGACCCCGCTCGCAAGCGCGTGACGGGCGTGCGCGCATGTGCCGAGGGCAAGCCGGAAGAGATGATCGAAGCGGACCTCGTCGTCGATGCGACCGGTCGTGGCTCATCCAGTCCCGCGTGGCTCGAAGCGCTCGGCTACCCTTCACCCGCCGATGAGAAGGTCGAGATCGGCATCTGCTATATGACCCGTACCTATCGGCGCCGGCCGGGCGATCTCGACGGCAAGCACGGTATCGTCGTCGCGGGCAGCGCGCCGAACTGGCGCAACGGCGTCATGCTCGCACAGGAAGACGAAACCTGGATCGTTAGCGCCGGGGGTTATCTTGGCGACGACGCCCCGGACAACGACGCGGGCTTTCTCGCATATCTGGCGACGCTGCCGACCATGGAGATTCATGACGTCGTCGCAAGTGCGGAGCCGCTGACCGATTACAGGCGCTACCGCCACGTTTCCAGCCTGCGCCGACGGTACGAAAGGCTCGCGCGCTTCCCCGACAATTACCTGGTTTTCGGCGACGCCATCTGCAGCTTCAACCCTGTCTACGGCCAGGGCATGACGGTTGCGGCAGAGGAAGCGCTGACGCTGCATCAGTGCCTGCGCGCGGGCTCGACCGGCCTTGCGCGTCGATTCTTCGCGGCGGCTGCAAGGATCGTCGATATTCCGTGGGACATCGCGGTCGGCAACGATCTCCGCCATCCGGACGTCAAGGGCGCGCGCTCGCCGGCGATGCGCTTCATCAACTGGTACATCGGCAAACTTCATCTCGCTGCGACACGGGACAGCACGTTGGCGACCGCGTTTCTGAAGGTCGTCAACCTGATGATGCCGCCGTCGTCGCTGTTCAGCCCCGCGATCGTCAGACGCGTCTGGCAGGGTAACCGGTGGCCCGTGCCAATTCATGCGCTCGCCTGCAATCGAACCAACGAGGCGCAATAGCGTGGGCGGTTATTGTCTGGAACCTGCGGACTGCGCGGACCAGTCGCTGAAGCTGGGCCCGTCGTAAATGGTTTTACGGCTCGCCCATTCCACTTCAGCGACGGTTGCATACGTCACGCCCGGCTCCCACCAAAGCGCGCCCTCCTGCTGGAAAGACGATCGTCTTTCCATTCGCGCCACCAACGACTCGACCTTGGGCCGAGATGGAGACCGCCACGATAATCGCAGTGGCCGACGTTCGATGAAGTGACACAAACATGCAAGCAGGATGTCCTGAGCGGAAACCACGCCGGCGACGAAACCGTCGTCGGCGCTAACGAGCTGCGCCTCGAACCAGTCGAGAAGATGCTGATTGCGAATGGCGCATCGCGCGGCATGTCCGTTCTCTTCATGCCGGACTCCGGACCATTGCAGTTGCGACACCGTCGTCGTCGACACGCCGAAGGTTTGCAACGTGGCGAGGACGAGCTTGTCGTGCCAGCCTTCCGTCGCGCGCACGTAATCAGTCGCAAGCGGCGGCATGCCTTGGGGCACAGGACTCCCCGCATAACTCGACATGAGATAGTCGATGATCACGGCCGAATCCCACAAGGTCAGCTCGCCATCGACCAATGTAGGAACTTGCAGAGTGGGCGCCACCTTCGCACGTTCTTCGGCGCTGGGCGTCGTGTAGGTTTCCTCACGCTCGAAGTCGAGTCCTTTTTCGACGAGCACGATGCGTACGGCACGCGCGAAGGGCGATCCTGTTGTGAAGAACAGCTTGCGCATGTTTTCCTCCATGACGGATGCTCTCGTCCACGCGTTGGTACGGACTCAATGAGTCTGAACCTTCCGACGACAGCACGCCACAGGCAATCGAGAAATATTTCGAATGCCTCAAGCTGCCGTGTCACGACGATTTCACCTTAGCTTCTGACAATTCGTCGTTTAGCGTCGGCGCGGTCGTTGCTGATAATCTTCGCTTCACGAATCACAATGGCGCATCGGCGTCGCCTGAATTTCACGCCCGTCCTTCCATGACCAAGAAGCACATCATTCTGAACGCGTTCAACATGAACTGCGTCGGCCATATCAATCATGGCCTGTGGACCCATCCACGCGATCGTTCGACGGACTATCGGAAGCTTTCCTACTGGACCGGTCTCGCCAAGCTGCTCGAACGCGGCCTGTTCGACGGACTGTTCATCGCGGATATCGTCGGCGTCTACGACATCTATCGGCAATCGGTCGATGTCACGCTCAAGGAATCGGTGCAGTTGCCCGTGAACGATCCGATGATGCTCGTCTCCGCGATGGCCGCCGCCACGCAGCATCTCGGTTTCGGCATCACGGTGAATCTCTCGTATGAAGCGCCCTATCTGCTCGCGCGGCGCTTCTCGACGCTCGATCATCTGACCGAAGGCCGCATCGGCTGGAACATCGTGACGGGTTATCTCGACAGCGCCGCGCGCGCGATGGGCGGCGCCGAAATGATTCCGCACGACGAGCGCTACGACCGCGCCGACGAATATCTCGACGTGCTCTACAAGCTTTGGGAAGGAAGCTGGCAGGACGACGCCGTGCGGCGCGACCGTGAAGGCCGCGTGTTCGCCGATCCCGCGAAAGTCCGCAAGGTCCGGCATCGCGGCCGCTATTACGACGTCGAAGGCTATCACCTGTGCGAGCCTTCGCCGCAGCGCACGCCGGTGCTGTTCCAGGCGGGATCGTCGGGGCGCGGTCAGGCGTTCGCCGTGCGTCACGCCGAATGCGTGTTCGTGTCGAGCCAGAGCAAGGAAGGCACGCGCAAGCTGGTCGACGCGTTGCGCGCGCAGGCGGTCGCGGCCGGACGCGCCGCCAGCGATCTGAAGATCGTCATGGGCATCACCGTGGTGGTCGGCCGCACGCAGCGCGAGGCCGAGGAGAAGTACGCCGAATACGCGCGGTATGCGAGCCCCGAGGCAGGATTGGCACACTTCGCGGCGGGCAGCGGCATCGACTATTCCACTTACGCGCCCGACGACGAACTCGCGCCTCCCGGCGGCCACAAGGGACGCGGCATCGAATCATCGGTGCAGCGCGTGACCGACGGCAAGCGCGGCATCACGGTGCGGCATCTGCTCGACCAGATGCAACTGGGCGGACGCTATACGACCATCGTCGGCGATGCCGTGCAGGTGGCCGACGCGCTGCAATCCTGGGTCGATGAAGCCGGCGTCGACGGCTTCAATCTCGCGCGCACGGTGACGCCGGAAAGCTACGAGGATTTCATCGATGTCGTCATTCCCGAATTGCAGTCGCGCGGCATCTACAAGACTTCGTATGCGCAGGGAACGCTGCGTGAAAAACTTTTCGGCGATGGCGCGCGGCTCGGGCCGCGTCACACGGCCGCGAGCTTTCGCGATCTGTCTGACGCAACGACGACACACGCGCGATGAGTCATTCGATGCCTCTGCTCCAGAGCCGCTTCGAGGATGAAGCTCTCTTCGAACGAAGCGAACGCGACGCGATGACCAGCACGCTGGCTCGCAATCGGCGAAACTCCTTCATGTGGCTCTCGCGTCTGCAATGGACGCGACGCAGCAAACCGGCCACGAAAAGCCAAATCAACGAATGGTTTTCCGCATCGGCGAAACCGTGACAATCAGGAGATAGCGCAATGAGTCGTACCGACGACGCCGCATGGATCGAGCCGTTGAACGCGGTATTAAAGGAGTGGGCGAAGACGGCCGCCGCGCGCGACAAGTCGGGCGGCACCGCTTTTCATGAACGCAACCTGCTTCGCGAAAGCGGCCTGCTCAGGCTTTCGATTCCGGTGGAGTTCGGCGGCGACGGCGCGAACTGGTCGACGACCCTCGATGTCGTGCGGCGCATGGCGCAGGTCGACAGTTCGCTCGCGCATCTCTTCGCGTTCCATCACCTGCAACTGGCGACGATCCGTCTGTTCGGAAGCGACACGCAGATTCGCCGCTGGCTCGCCGAGACCGTCGAGCGAGGGTGGTTCTGGGGCAATGCGCTCAATCCGCTCGACAAGAGCACGCGCGCCCTGCCCGATGACTCCGGCGGCTTTGTCTTCGACGGCCGCAAGAGCTTCTGTTCCGGCGCGCGCGATTCGGACCAGTTGCTCGCTTCCGCTTTCGACGGCGACGGGCGTCTGCTCATCGGCGTGACGCCGACGAATCGCGCGGGCATCACCGTGCTCGACGACTGGGACAACATGGGTCAGCGTCAGACCGACAGCGGCACGGTGGTGTTCGAGCGCGTGCCCATCGCCACGGACGAACTGCTGCTTCAGCCCGGACCGCTCTCCAGCCCGTTCGCCACGCTACGGCCGCTGCTCGCGCAGTCGATCCTGAGCCACATCTATCTGGGCATCGGCGAAGGGGCGTTGCAGGCCGCGCGCGACGCGACGCTCGCGCAGACGCGGCCGTGGATCGCATCGGCCGCAGAACGTCCCGCCGACGATCCCTACGTGCTCGCGCATTACGGCGACTTCTGGGTCGCGCTCGAAGGCGCGCGCCTCTTCGTCGAGCGTGCAATGCAGGCATTCGACCGCGCGTGGTCGCGCGGACTCGACCTGACCGAACATGAGCGCGGCGAAGTGGCGGTCGCCGTGGCGGCATCGAAAGTGGCGGCGGCGCGCGCAGGGCTGGAGGTCGCGCATCGCATGTTCGAAGTGACGGGCGCGCGCTCGACCACGGCGGCATTGCGCCTCGACCGGTTCTGGCGCAACGTGCGTGTGCATACGCTGCACGATCCGATCGACTACAAAGTGCGCGAACTGGGCGACTGGGCGCTCAACGAAAAGATTCCGAAGCCTTCGTTCTATTCGTGAGCGTCGCGCGCCATGCGGTCGTCGCGTGGCGCGCTTCGCTTCGTCGGCAAGTGATGACCGCTCGCATCGAACGGTTCGAAGTACGGCCGGCCGTATATGCGAATCACGCGACGCGTGATTTGCTACGCATGATTGATTCGTAGCGGCGGCATGCAGAGTGCCTATAGTCGAAGGCTTCTCTACATCACTTCGTCCGCGCCATGAAACCTGCTATCCATCGCCGCACGCTGATCGTTGGCGGGGCGAAATGACGTCGCTTTCCATCCGCAATCTCGGCGTCACCTACGAAGGCGCGAGCACGCCCGCGTTGAAGGGCGTCGACTTGCAGATCGGCAGCGGCGAGTTCGTGGTGGCGCTCGGTGCATCGGGCTGCGGCAAGACCACGCTGCTCAACTGCCTCGCCGGCTTTCTGGAGCCGACCGAAGGCGACGCATCGCTCAACGGCGAGCCGATCGCCGGGCCCGGCGCCGAGCGTGGCGTCGTGTTCCAGAAACATGCGCTGATGCCGTGGCTCAATGTCATCGACAACGTCGCGCTCGGCCTGCGCTTTCGCGGCGTGAAGCGCGACGAGCGCCGCGAGATCGCGCGTCGCACGCTCGCGCTCGTCGGCCTCGCGCAGCATGAGCAGGCGAAGGTCTACGCGCTTTCGGGCGGCATGCAGCAACGCGTCGGGATTGCGCGGGCGCTCGCGAGCGATCCCGAAGTGCTGTTGATGGACGAGCCGATGGGCGCGCTCGACGCCCTCACGCGCGAGAACGTGCAGGAACTCGTGCTCGACGTGTGGGCGCGCACCGGCAAGACGGTGTTCTTCATCACGCACAGCGTGGAGGAAGCGCTCTTTCTGGCCACGCGCCTCGTGCTGATGACGCCCGGCCCCGGACGCATCGAGGAAGTCCACGAGCTGCCCTTTTCGCGCGACTACATCCGTAACCGCGATGCCCGCGCGGTGAAGTCGTCGCCCGCGTTCATCGAGTGGCGCGAGCGGCTGACGCGCCGCCTGCATCGCACCGATACGGAGGTGGCGTGACTCATCCCGCACACGAAGTCCCGCTGCCGCGCGCCGCCACGACGCAGCCGACCACACGACGCGCCGCCCGCGCGAAACGACGCGCGCAGTATCGCGGCATGCCGGGCGCGGGCCCGACCGCGCTGCCCAGCGCGCTGTGCGTCGCGACGCTCGCGTTGCTGTGGTGGGCCGCCACGCATTTTCATTGGCTGCCGCCGCTCTTTCTGCCCTCGCCCGAAGCCGTCTGGCAGGCATTCGTCGATGCGTTGCATGGGCGGCTCCAGGGCGGCCTGCCGCTCTCCGAACATCTCTTGTGGAGCGCGATCCGCGTGTTCGGCGCATTCGCGCTGGCGGTCGTCACGGCGGTGCCTGTCGGCATTCTGATGGGCGTGAGCCGCATCGCGCGCGGCGTGCTCGATCCGCCGCTGGAGTTCTATCGGCCGCTGCCGCCGCTCGCGTATCTGCCGCTCGTCGTCATCTACTTTGGTATCGACGAGACCGCGAAGATCGTCGTGATCTGGCTCGCGTGCTTCGCGCCGATCGCGATGGCCGCGCGCGCCGGCGTGAAGAGCGCGACAGCCGAGCAAGTGAACGCGGCGTGGTCGCTCGGCGCGAACTTCCGGCAGGTCGTGTGGCACGTCGTGCTGCCCGCCGCGTTGCCCGAGATACTCACGGGCCTGCGCATCGCCGTGGGTTTCGGATGGACCACGCTCGTCGCCGCCGAGATGGTCGCGGCCACCGCTGGCCTCGGGCAGATGGTGCTCAATGCATCGAGCTTTCTGCGCACCGACGTGGTGGTGATGGGCATCGTGCTGATCGGCGCGATCGCGTGGATCTTCGACTTCGGTATGCGCGCGCTGGAACGGCGGCTCGTGCCGTGGAAGGGGCGTTGAGCCGCGCGCAAGTCGAAGGTGACGTTACTGATAGAAGTTGAGCGTCAGCATCGCGGAGCGTCCCGGCGCCCAGGTGGCATAGATCGGGTACGCGCTCGAAAAGTACTTGCGGTCGAAGATGTTGTTCACGTTCAACTGCAAGTCCACGCTCTTCGCGACGTGATACGTCGCCACCGCATCGAAGCGCGCGTAGCCGGGCGTCCACTTGAGCACCGTCGGCGAAACCGACGCGTAGGACTTGCTCGCGATCGTCGCGCCCGCGCCGACCTTCAGCTTCGGCAGCACGTCATAGAACGACCAGAGCGTGAAGTTGTGCTTGGGCACCATCACCATCGGCAGACCAGACGATGCCGCGCTGGCCGCGCCCGCGTCGACCGTGATCGCATCCAGATACGAGTAGCCGCCGAAGACGCTCCACTTGCCCGTGATATTGCCCGCGGTTCCGACTTCGACGCCGCGCACGCGCTGATGGCCCGCGTTGATCGTTCCGCCGAGGCCGTCGCTTACGCGCGCGTTGGTCTTGTCGGTCTGGAACAGCGCGAGGTTCATCGACAGCCGATCCAGCACGTCCCACTTCGCGCCCACTTCGATGTTGCGGCTGCGTTCCGGCGACAGATCCTGATTCGTGGCCGTGAGCTGATCCGTGCCGCCGCCGAGACCCGCGTTCGCACCCGGCGGATTCGCGGACGTGCCGTACGACGTGTACAGGCTCACTGTCGGCATCAGCTTGTACACGAGGCCGAGCTGATAGCTGAAGAGATTCGAGTTGTTGGAGAGGTCTTTCGCGCCTGCCTGAGTCGAGGTGACGTCGAAGCGGTCGAAACGCGCGCCCGCGTTGAAGATCCATCGGTCCGTGATCTTCACGCTATCGAAGAGATACGCGGATGCGGTATTGGTCTGCGTATGCGTCGCCGCGCCAGGAAAGGCCTTGTCGCCGTTGAGCAGAACGCTGCCGAGCCACGGATTGTCCGGGTTCCACGCGTTGACCGGCGTGCAGTTGTATGCCACCGAACACGGACCGCCCGTACGGATATTGTTTCCGGCGCTATCCGAGACGAGATAGCCTTCATAGAGGCTGTGCTCGTGACTGAACTCGACGCCGCCCGTCATCGTGTGCTGCATGCCGAGGAGTGTCGCCTTGCCGGTCAGTTCGGTCTGGTTCGTGATGCTGTTGGTTGCGTACTTGCCGCTCTTCGCCTGCAGGCTGAGGATGTTCGACGTCGGGCTCGTCAACTGTGGATTCGTCGCGATGTAATCGAGCGTGGACCGGCCGAACATCGTCGTGTTTCTGAGCTTCAGATTTTCGTTGAAGCGATGCTCGATGCGCACCTCGCCCGTGTCCGTCTGCCCATAGCGATAATCGCGGTTGTTGAGGCCGTAGAACTGGCCGCGATCGCTGTTGATCGGCGTGCCGCCCGTCGAGCGGAACGGCACGCTGAAATCGGGCATGTCATAGCTATTCAGATGGTAGTAGCTGAGCGTGACCGTCGTCGGACTGTTCAGGCCGAATGCGACGGACGGCGCGATGCCCCAGCGCTTGCTATAGACGTTATTGCGGCCCGCCTGATTGGCATCGAAGCCCATCGCGTTAAAGCGGAACGCGTTGTCGCCGGCGAACTTCTGGTTCACATCGAGCGTCAGGCGCTTGTATGCATCGGTTCCGATGCCCGCGCTGCCGTTGATGAAGTTTTCGTTCTTCGGCATCTTGGTTTCGATGTCGATCGAACCGCCCACCGCGCCGCGCCCCGCATACACGGAGTCCGGACCCTTGATCACCGTGATGCTCTCGATGTCGAACGTCTCGCGGTTCTGCACGCCCGAGTCGCGAATGCCATCGACGAAAATCGAATTGCGCGATTCGAAGCCGCGGATCACCGGCCGGTCCGCCGACGGATTCGCTGCCGCATCACCGCCGAGGAACGTGATGCCCGGCACGGTCTTGAGCGCATCGGCGAAGGTCGTCGCGTTGGTTTCCTTGATGAGTTCTTCGGGAATGACCGTGATCGAGCGCGGCGTGTCCAGCAGCGGCGCGGTGAATTTGTACGAAGGCAGTTCCTTCGTCTGCAGGTCGGATTGCGCCGTGGTCGCATTCACCTGAACCGCGGGCAAGGATTGGGGCGAAGCGTCGTTCGAGCCTGGCGTCGACACGGACTGCGCGACGGCCTGGGACGGAGCGAGAAAACTTGCGCAATAAAGAGCACCGACGGACGCGAGCAGACGCGTCCGCGTCTTTAACAGAGCGGGCATGGTGACAATGTGAAGAAGGATGAAGCCCCACGTTGCATGGAGCGGACGGGCGCGAGACGGATCGCGTTAGATTCGGTTAATGAGAATCATCCTCAATAACTGACGCGACGGATTGTAATGTTTATTTACAAAGGTGTAAACGTCTTCGGACGTGCATTTGCCGAAATGCCCCGCCATATAAGGCGAAACAGTAAAAATGAAAGATTACGCTAAGTAAACAGAGGTCACTAAGCAACGTCTAAGTAAACCCCGGCAGAGTGCCGCCTGACTCGACGCGTGAGCCCGAGCGAACTCATACCAATCAAAAAACCAGACCGGAATGCACATGGATACGTTGTTACTCGTCAAAGCCGCGATCATGGGAATCGTCGAAGGGTTGACGGAGTTTCTGCCGATCTCGTCGACCGGGCATCTGATCCTGGCCGGGTCGCTGCTCGACTTCACCAGCGAGAAGGCCAAGGTATTCGACATCGCGATCCAGACGGGCGCCATCTTCGCCGTGATCCTGTTCTATTGGCGCCGTCTCGTGGACACCGCCGCCGCACTCGGCGATTCATCGCGCGCGCGGCGTTTCGTGCTGAACGTGCTGATCGCGTTTTTGCCCGCGGTGGTGATCGGTCTTCTCGTGGGCAAGGCGGTCAAGGCGCATCTCTTCACTCCGACGGTCGTGGCCACGTCCTTCATCGCGGGCGCGCTGGTGATCCTGTGGGCCGAGCGCCGCCCCAAGAGCACGGTGCGCGTTTTCACCGTCGACGACATGTCGCCGTTCGATGCGCTCAAGGTCGGCCTCCTGCAATGTCTCGCGCTTGTTCCAGGCGTCAGCCGTTCGGGATCGACCATCATCGGCGGAATGCTGGTCGGACTGAGCCGCAACGCGGCGACCGAGTTCAGCTTCTTTCTCGCGATACCCACACTCATCGGCGCAGGCGCGTACAGCCTCTTCAAGGAACGTCATCTGCTCTCGGCGACCGACGCGCCTTTGTTCGCCGTCGGATTGATCTTCTCGTTCCTGAGCGCATGGGTGTGCGTGCGCTGGCTGCTGCGCTATGTGGCAACGCATGACTTCGTGCCGTTCGCGTGGTATCGGATCGCGTTCGGCGTCGCGGTGCTGGTGACGGCGCACTTCGGCTGGGTCAACTGGGCCGATTGACGGGCCTTGGACAGTATGCTCGTACTAAGACCCTGCTAAGGATTCGGTAGCAATTTGATTGAAGGCGCGACGTCGATTTTATAAAAAGAACGCTTCGCGAGCGCCTCAATCAATCGAATCACTCTCGAGGATATTTTCATGCTGACACTGATCATTGGCTCCGTCTACGCCGTCTCGCTGGGCGCATTGTTAACCGTGTCGATGGGCCGGTTTTTCGAGCGGATCGAGCTTAGCGAGACCGCGCGACGGCACGGACGCTTCGCCTGAAGACGGTCCGGTACACGCTCGGCTCCGGGCGAACGGCGTCGCCACACGCCGACGCAGATTACAAGCTTGTCATTTAACGGACAGTATCAGGTAAGGCGGCCGCCCGCACACTCCATCCCGTTGTGCAATCACAAGACCCGGCGCCTTCTGGCGTCGGGTAACAACCGTGGATACTGCTCGTGTGGATCGTTCGCCTGGCCCTTCGGCGGCCCTATACCTTCATCGTTCTGGCGCTGCTGCTGTTCAGCATCGGCCCGCTGACGATTCTGCGCACGCCGACCGATATCTTCCCCAACATCAATATCCCGGTGGTCAGCATCGTCTGGTCCTATAACGGCTTTTCAGCCGAGGACATGGCCCGCCGCATCACGACCAACTATGAGCGCGCGCTGACGTCGGATATCGAGAATATCGAGCACGTGGAGTCGCAATCGCTCAATGGCGTGTCGATCATCAAGATCTTCTTTCACCCCGGCGCGGACATCAATCGTGCAGTGGCGCAAGCGACATCCAGCTCGGCGTCGATCCTGCGGGTGCTGCCGCCCGGCACGCTGCCGCCCAATATCATCACGTATAACGCGTCCACCGTGCCCATCCTGCAACTGGGCCTGACCAGTGCGACGCTACCGGAACAATCGCTGTACGACCTCGGCAACAGCTTCGTGCGCACGCAACTCGCCACCGTGCAGGGCGCGGCCGTGCCGCTGCCCTATGGCGGCAAGATTCGCCAGATCATGATCGATATCGATCCGCGCAAGCTCCAGGCGCGCAATCTTTCGCCGAGCGATATCGTCAACGCGGTGAACGTGCAGAACCTGATTCTGCCGGGCGGTACCGCGAAGATCGGCACGCGCGAATACAACGTCCAGATGAACGGCAGCACCGAGAGCGTCGCCGCGCTCAACGACTTGCCCATCGAGGCGGTCAACGGCGGCGTGGTCTATCTGCGCGACGTGGCGCAGGTGCGCGACGGCTATGCGCCGCAGACCAACATCGTGCGCAGCGACGGCAAGCGCGCCGCGCTGCTGACTGTCGAGAAGACCGGCAGCACGTCCACGCTGACCATCATCCAGCAGATCAAGTCGATGCTGCCCACGATCTCGGCGGGCTTGCCCAAGGCGCTGCATATCGTGCCGCTCGCGGATCAGTCGGTGTTCGTCAAGTCCGCGATTCTCGGTGTGGTGCGCGAGGCGCTCATCGCCGCGTGCCTGACCGCGATGATGATCCTGCTCTTTCTCGGGAGCTGGCGCGCGACGCTCATCATCGCGGTGACGATTCCGCTGTCGGTCATCACTTCGCTGCTGGCGCTGTCCGCGCTCGGCGAGACCATCAACATCATGACGCTGGGCGGACTCGCGCTCGCCGTCGGCATCCTGGTGGACGATGCGACCGTCGCGATCGAAAACATCACGCATCACCTGGAGAACGGCGCGCCGCTCGCGGATGCCATTCTCAACGGCTCAGGCGAGATCGCCGTGCCCACTTTCGTTTCGACGCTTTCCATCTGCATCGTGTTCGCGCCGATGTTCATGCTGTCGGGCGTGGCGCGCTATCTCTTCGTGCCGATGGCCGAAGCGGTCGTGTTCGCGATGTGCGCGTCGTACTTCTTCTCGCGCACGCTGATCCCGACGCTCGCCATGTACTTGCTCAAGGCACGCTCGAAGCAGGCGCCGGTTGGGCGGCTTGCGTTTCTCTCGCGCGGGCAAGCGGCGTTCGAACATCGCTTCGAGCGCCTGCGCCTGCGATACAAGGCCGCGCTCACGAATAACACGGGCCGGCCGCGCACGGTCATCCTGATCTTCGCGCTCTTCTGCGCGGCCTCGATGGCGCTGATTCCATTTGCAGGGCGCGACTTCTTTCCCAGTGTCGATACCGGCGAGATTCGCCTGCATATGCGCGCGCCGACGGGCACGCGCATCGAAGAGACCGCGCGGCTCGCCGATCAGGTGGAAGCGAAAATCCGCACCGTGATACCGAAGTCCGAAGAGGCGTCGCTGCTCGATAACATCGGCCTGCCGGTGAGCGGCATCAACCTCACGTATTCGTCGTCGGCGCCTATCGGTTCGGAAGATGCCGACATCATGATCGCCCTCAAGCCCGGTCATGCGCCGACCGCATCCTACGTCGCGAAACTGCGCGGCGTGCTGGCCGCTTCGTTCCCCGGCACGACGTTCTCGTTTCTGCCCGCCGACATCACGAGCCAGATTCTCAACTTCGGCCAGCCCGCGCCGATCGACATACAGATCGTCGGCAGGAACCTGGTCGCCAATCGCGCCGTGGCCAACGATCTGCTCGCCAGAATGCGCGGCGTGCACGGTCTCGTCGATGCGCACATTCAACAACCCGACGATGCCCCGGCGATCAACATCCGCGTCGATCGCACCAAGGCCATGCTCGCCGGCCTCACGCAGAAGCAGATCGCGCAGGACATGCTGATCTCGCTCTCGGGCAGCTCGCAGACCACGCCGAATTTCTGGCTCGATCCGAAGAACGGCGTGAGTTATCCGCTCATGGCGCAGGTGCCTCAGTACGATATCCACTCGTTGCAGACGCTCGCCAATCTGCCGCTCGACCAGCACGCGGCGTCTAGCGCGCCGCAAAGCATTCTGGCGTCGCTCGGCAACATGCAGCGCGGCTCGCAGCAGGCGGTGGTGTCGCATTACAACGTGCAGCCCGTCCTCGATATCTACGCGTCGGTGCAGGGTCGCGATCTGGGCGGCGTCGCCGCGGACGTGTCGCGCCTGATCGCACAGAGCCGTGCGCATCTGCCGGGCGGCTCGACCATCGTCATGCGCGGGCAGGTCCAGTCGATGACGCAGTCGTTCAGCGGCCTCGGCTTCGGACTCGTCTTCGCGATCGCGCTCGTGTATCTGCTGATGGTCGTGAATTTTCAGTCGTGGCTCGATCCGCTCATCATCATCGGCGGATTGCCTGCTTCGCTTGCGGGCATCGCGTGGATGCTCTTCGCAACGGGCACCACGCTGAGCGTGCCGGCGCTCACCGGGACGATTCTCTGTATCGGCATCGCGACGGCGAACAGCATCCTCGTGATCAACGCCGCGCGCGAACTCTTGAGCAATGGCATGGCACCGGTTCAGGCCGCGATCGAAGCGGGCTTCTCACGCTTTCGCCCGGTGCTGATGACCGCGCTCGCGATGCTGATCGGCATGCTGCCGATGGCGCTCGGACTGGGCGATGGCGGCGAACAGAACGCGCCGCTCGGACGCGCGGTGATCGGCGGCTTGATGCTCGGCACGGTGTCCACGCTCCTTTTCGTGCCCGTGGTGTTCGGCGTCGTGCATGCGTGGCTCGCGCGCCGGCAAGCTGCGAGGGGCGCATCGAGCGCACATCCTTCTATCGACGCCTAATAGCGACCATCATGAACCAGCAAGACGAACACACGACCAAGCGGCGCTTTCTCCCAGCGCTAATCCTTCTCGGGATCGCAGCCGCGCTGCTCGGCGCCGGCATCATTCCGCGCCTGCACGCACAGAGCGCGCTCGCCGCGCAGGCCGATGTCCAGAGCGTGATGAATGTATCGGTCATCGCGCCGCGCCAGGCTCCGGCGACGCAGGAACTGTTGTTGCCGGGCGCCGTGTCGGCGTACTCGGACGCGTCGGTCTATGCGCGCACCAGCGGTTATGTACAGCACTGGTATGCCGACATCGGCTCGCACGTGAAGCAAGGGCAATTGCTCGCGGTGATTCAGACACCCGAAGTCGATGCGCAATTGCAGCAGGCACGCGCCGACGAAGCCACCGCGCGAGCGAACTATGTCTATGCGCGGGACACGGCCGCACGCTGGCAGGACATGCTGAAGACGCAGTCGGTGTCGCAACAGGACGCCGATACGAAGTCGGGCGATATGCTCGCGAAGCAGGCCATGTTGTCATCCGCGCAAGCCAACGTGCGCCGCCTCACGGAACTCGTGTCCTACGAGAAAGTGCTCGCGCCGTTCGATGGCGTGGTGAGCGCGCGCCGTGTCGATGTGGGCGCGCTCGTCACGGCGGGCGGCACGCCCGGCCTCGGCGGCACCACCGGTGAACTCTTCCATGTGGTGCAGAGCGATACCTTGCGCGTATTCATCGATGTCCCGCAAGGCGATGCGCCCTACGTGACCTCGACGACCCAGGCTTATCTCACCGCGCAGCAATATCCCGGACGACGCTTCCCCGCGACGGTCGCGCGCAATGCCGGCGCAATGGACCCGGTGACCCGCACCTTGCGCGTCGAGCTGGATGTCGCGAACGCCGATGGCGCCCTGTTGCCGGGCGCTTACGCGCAGGCGCATCTGGAGCTCGTCAGTCAGACGCCGAAACTGGATCTCCCTGTGAGCGCCCTGCTTTTCCGGCCGAACGGCGTGACGGTGGCGACCGTCGATGCATCGAACAGGATCAGTCTCAAGACCGTGACGCTCGGCCGAGATTTCGGCACGCATGTCGAGATCATGACCGGCGTGCAGTCGTCCGATAAAGTGATCGACAACCCCGGCGACGCGATCACGAGCGGCGAAGCGGTGAAGATCGCAAAGTCCGCGAGCGCATCGTGAAGGAGGACAGAATGAAACGTGTCCCTTTCGCGCTGCGCCGTTGCGCCGCTGCCCTCGTCTGCGTGACGCTCGTCGCTTGCTCGACCGTGCCGCCGTATCAGAAACCGGAGGTCGCCGTTCCGGCGCATTTCGCGGGCTCACCGCAATGGTCGGTTGCCGCTCCCGCCGATTCGACACCACGCGGCCCCTGGTGGATGGCATTCAAGGACCCGCAGCTCGACGCTCTCGAAGCGCGTGTGAACGTCTCGAATCAGTCGCTGAAGAAAGCCGTCTCTTCGTTGCAGGAAGCGCGCGCCATGGTCGACTATCAGCGCGCGGGTTTCTTCCCGACAGTGACAGCCGGCGTGGCGCAGAGCCGCTACCGCACATCGCAGAATCTGCTCGGCAAATCGCTGGCGGGACAGACCATCTCCGACTATTCGACGGGCGTATCGGCATCGTGGGAACCGGATCTTTTCGGCCGCATCCACGATGCGACGCTCAACGCGCAAGCCAGCGCCGAGGCGAGCGCCGCCGATGTCGAGGCGCTGCGTCTGTCGCTTTCGAGTCAGCTCGCAGTGGACTACTTCAATCTGCGCTCGCTCGATACCCAGAAGCAGCTTCTCGACGATTCCGTCACCGCTTATGACGCCGCCCTGCAACTGCTGAAGCGGCAACTCGCGAGCGGCGCGATCGATGCATCGGCGGTGGCGCAGGCGCAGGCGCAACTGGAAAGCACGCGCACGCAGTCGACCGAGGCCGCTTCGCAACGCGCGATGCTCGAACATGCGATTGCGACGCTCATCGGTGAACCGGCTTCGACCTTCTCGATACCCGCGCGCAAGCAAACCTTCCTGTTGCCGGACATTCCGCAGGCGCTGCCTTCGCAATTGCTCGAACGCAGGCCGGACATCGCTGCAGCGGAACGCCGCGTCTTCGCCGCGAATGCGCAAATCGGCGAGGCGCGTGCAGCCTTCTTCCCCGATCTGATCCTGAGCGCGAGCGCGGGTCTGGAGTCGAGCTTCTTCGCGCCCTGGCTCACCGCGCCGAGTCTCTTCTGGTCACTTGGTCCGCAGCTTGCGGGCACCTTGTTCGATGGCGGGCGTCGGAAGGCATCGCTTGCGAGCGCGCATGCGCGCTATGACGGCTATGTCGCGGATTACCGACAGACCGTGCTGACTTCGTTCCAGCAAGTCGAGGACAATCTCACCGCCCTGAATGCACTTGCGGACGAAGCACGCAGTCAGCGGCTCGCGTCGGACGCGGCGACGCTCTCGCTGAAGCTCGTGACGAATCGTTTCGATGCCGGCGCGGTGAGTTATCTGGATGTCGTGACCGCGCAGACCATTGCGCTCACCAACGAACGCACCGCCGAGCAGATCGATGCGCGCCGGGCCGTCGCCTCCGTGGGCCTCCTGGTCGCGCTGGGCGGCGACTGGCGGGTACGCGCAGATCAGTGATATCGGGCTTGGCAATGTGGCCTGATGAGGGCGTTTTCGCTGGATCCCGATTTCTTAGTGGTCTATTAGCACTGCCCCTGTGCGGGGCGGCAGTCACTTTCTTTGCTGCTGCAAAGAAAGTAACCAAAGAAAGCAGCGGCGTATTCAACCGGTCGATGCAACACCTCTGTTCCAATAAGGATCAGAGGAAAAAGGCGAATGAAACGACAGAGAAAGCCGTGGTTGAACAGCGAGGACAGGCAACAGATTTGGCGGCGATGGAGCGAAGGTGAGTCGCTAAGCGAGATCGCGCGTGGACTGCAACGCGACGTCAGCTCGATTCATCGGGTGGTCAGTCAACATGGCGGGATTGTTCCGCGAGCGCGCAGTCGCAGTACTCGCGTGCTGGCGCTGCGCGAGCGTGAAGAGATCTCTCGCGGTCTGAGCGCGGGGGAGTCGATACGGCAGATTGCGCAGCGCTTGCAAAGGGCTGCCTCGACGATCAGTCGCGAGGTGCAGCGCAATGGCGGGGTGCTCAAGTATCGGGCGCACGAGGCCGATGCAACCGCCTGGAAGCGTGCGCTGCGGCCCAAGCAATGCGCGTTGGCGGGAAATGCTCGTTTGCGGCGATTGGTCGCCAGCAAGCTGCGCTTAGAATGGTCGCCTGCGCAAATCGCCGGCTGGCTCAAGCGCGCCTTCCGAGTCAACGAGGACATGCACCTGTCGCACGAAACAATTTATCGAAGCTTGTTCATCCAAGCTCGCGGCGTGCTGAAAAAAGAGTTGGTGGCCCATCTGCGAAGCCATCAGACGATGCGGCGTTCGAAAAACGCGTCATCGAGCGGGCAAGGCCGAGGCGGTATTGTCGGGGCAGTCTCGATCAGCGAGCGGCCCGCGCAGGCAGAGGACCGCGCCGTGCCGGGGCATTGGGAGGGCGACTTGCTGGCGGGCTCGAACAATACCTACATTGCCACACTGGTGGAGAGGCATTCGCGTTATACGATGCTGATAAAGCTATCGGGCAAGGACACTGAGAGCGTGGTCTCGGCGCTGATCAAACAGGTGAACAAGCTGCCACGGGAGTTGCGCCGATCAATCACCTGGGATCGCGGCACGGAGATGGCAAGTCACAGGGCCTTTTCGATCGCCACCGATGTCCAGGTATATTTCTGCGATCCTCGCAGCCTTTGGCAAAGAGGGAGCAATGAGAACACGAACGGACTGCTGCGTCAGTACTTTCCCAAGGGAGTCCCGGTTGACGGCTACTCGCAAGCCGAATTGAAAGGATTACTAAACGTTTAAACGATAGGCCGCGCAAGACATTGCAATTTATGACCCCCGCTGAGAATCTAGCGGAAACATTGGGTGTTGCGTTGACCGGTTGAATCCGCCCCTGCTTCCATTCACTGCCTGCCCGATTGATGGACGCTTGCCATTGATCACCGCAGGGGGCCAATCCGTTTGCGGCATTGGCCATCCTGTAACACTCCTGACTGTCTTCAGCCTTCCTGATGTCGATGTTCGGCAGCGTGTCAGTGATCTCGCTGATGTGATTGCGTATGTTTGTGTGCCCGACCTTGAGCTCGCAGATGTGCTCCGAACGCACTCATAGTATCGGCCCGTTGTACGTCTCGCGGCGCGGCAACAGAACACTTGTGCGTCTTGCGTTTGCCGATCTGCAGGCTGTAAGTCGTTGTGGTGGTCTCGCCGACGAGAGCAGTGTTCACACTTTCCGTCACCATCGTGCTGATATTTGCACTGCAAGAAATCTTTTCCTACAGTCTCACTTGGATTTCGCTTTTTTCCCGATGTTCTTGACGTTTAGTTTAACTTCTGCCAACATTTTCATTACCAAGATGCCTTTTTGACAGCGTGGGCCGACTCGGCCCCTTCCTGACTGCAGGATGACGTAGCGGCGAGGCATCACGCCTGGCGCCGGCGCGTCGATTGCCCCAGCACACCGTTCCTAGACGTTCCATCATGTAAGACTGACTGAGATGAAACAATCAAGACGGAGAGAATAGTTGTCCTCAATAATATCAATGCACGACAAGCATCGGAACATCATAGTCATGATCGCGTCCATGTTCTGTTTCGCGCTCGTTGACGTGATAGCGAAGTACCTGATCGGCGACTACCCACCCAATGAAATCTCATTTTTTCGTCTCATGATTGGTCTGGTTCCTGCGTTCGGTTACCTGCGAGCTGGAAAATGCGAAATTTCGCGTTCGATGTTCGCGACGAAGCGCACGGGGGGGCACGTGGTTTGCGCTGTGCTTGCATTGGCCTCTATGGCGCTATTCTTTGGCGGTCTGCCCTACATCCAACTTGCGAAAGCAGTCGCGCTCAACTATACAGAAGCGATTTTCGTAATACTTTTGGCGGCGCCCCTATTACGCGAACGACTACGCGCAAAGGAGCTCGGGGTAGCTTTAGTCGCATTCACGGGTGTCTTGCTTATTCTTCAGCCGACCACGTCGGGATTTTCGTGGTACGGCCCGACACTAATCTTGGCGAGCGCTTTACTCGGAGCCGGGTGGGTGATCCAAATCAAGAGGTTAAGCCAGACAGATGATTCCGCTCTGATCGTGTTCTATTTCACATTATACGGGGCTGTGATCAGCGGAGCGTCACTGACGTGGGGCTGGAAGACTCCCGATATCGTCGACCTCAGTCTACTCTGTTCGATTGGTGTTCTGGGAAGCATCGGACAGATATTGATGGCAACCGCTTTAAAAAGCGGCGGAGCTGCTGAGCTTGCGCCCTTCAATTACACCACAGTCTTATGGGCTACTTTGTTTGGCTATCTGCTTTGGGACGAAAATGTCGGAAGCATCGCCGCGGTCGGGATAGCTCTTGTCATTCTGGGCTCGCTATATTTGGCGCTTGAGAACAAACCGAATATCCCAGACCCTCGGTAAACGACCAACGTATCGCACAGGCTGGCGCTTTCGCAGGGTCGTAACACGAACGATTGCACGGCGCCTGCTGCACGGCGTTCGCAAGACCGCCCAGTTGAAGTCCAATACGTTGGCGACAAACCCATAGCCTTAGAAGCTCTGAGAAATGATTCATAAATTAAGGATAACTAATCTACTAAACTGAATTTCCCTTCTCCGACCTTTTGTGCCCGACGCCATACATTGAGCAATCCATCCAGAAGACCATACGCACCCCAATTAGCAAGACTGAGGACATGCCAAAGATTCTTATAGCGAACGTCGATAATGAGGGAATGATAGGTGATCAACGCAACCTGACCCCGGCCTATTGTTTTTTTACCGCAATGCTTGCAAGCCGGCATGTGTGGTTCGCTGAGCCAGGTGACATTGTGATTTTGCCTAAAACACTCTCCCCAAGGATGCTTAAGTACGTCTCGGCCGTTCTCGGTTTTCCCGCCGACACGATAACCTTTTTAGTCCCGCCTTCCGACCAAAATGTGCCGCCGCCGCTTGGTATCCGTCAGTTGCTATCCGCTAGCCTCCTCGATAGCTTGCGGGAAACGATGAATTCGAGCGCGGATTGGGAGCTGTTTCCCTATATCTATGACCGTAGCATCTCGTGCCTCGCGAGTGAACTCGGTCTATCACACAAGGCCAGTGACTTCCTTGCCGATGGTGGTGCCGAGTTACTGAACGACAAAATGGTCTTTCGTCCGCTCGCGGGCGGAGTTGGAGTGAAACTTGCGCCCGGTCGCGTCAACTCAAGCACGTTTGAGCTTAGAGATTCGCTGAAGAACCTTATGTTTCATACAGGTGCCGTCATCGTGAAACAAGACCGCAACTCGGGTGCCGATGGCAATATTGTAGTAACGACGAGACATGACATGAAGACCGCTCAAGGGGCGTCGGCTGTCTTCCCTGTTTCGGCAGAAGGAATTGATGCCGTCGCTGACCAGATCTGGGAACGCCTGGCTTATCACGAAAAAACGAATCTGGTCGTCGAGGCATACTACGAAGTCGAGCGTGTCCTTTACGCTGAGTTCGAACTTCCCAAAGACCGTTCGAGAGTCGCCTTCTCGAACTGGGGCGAAGTGCGTCTTGACCCCGGATACAAAGGTCTGATCCTCCCTCCCGAAATCGGCTCGAATAAGGGCGCAGAGTTCATCTCGGGGGCTGCCGAACTGGCGCGCGCCGCACTCGCCCTTGGCTTCCATGGGCTTATCGACATCGACGGCATCGTGACGACGGACGGAACCGTCATCTTCAACGAAGTGAACGGCCGCGCTGGTGGCTGTTCCCATGTTTGCCATCTCGCCCGTAGGTTGGCCGGTGGCCGGGCGAACGACCGCGTGACGGCGACAAACAATCGAGTTCGAGCTTCCGACCTTCAAGTAGTTTTCGATGTGCTGTCGGGAAGTGACCTCGCGTTCGACGAGACCACCGGTACAGGGGTAGTGATCGCTTCCGAGGATCTCGAACACTGCGGCGTGCTCGAAACACTTTCGATCGGCGAGTCGAAACAGCACGCGCTCGAACTTGAACGAAAGTTCATTGACTTAATTCAATAGCGCACGCTGCCTTCCTCGTAATTCCAACTTATATCGCATGATGCGAGGGCTAACCATGGCTGGAGCAAAAGAAGGGGATTTCGCTGAACTAGTATCGCCATTTCTAAAAAGGAAATTGGCAGATATCGAATTGAAGTACGGGCGCGGGAGCGCGGAATGGAACGTCATCGCCCTCCAATATCTAAGAAGCCCACTGGAAAACAATGTCGCAAGTAGCGACCGACGCCGTCACTATGAATCTGAGTTGCAGATTTACCACCAAGGCGAACCTCTGCACGGGGTCGAGCGCCTCTACAAACGAACCCTCTTGATCGAACCAACGACTGCGTGTGCGTCACACTGTCGATGGTGTTTGCGAGGCCAGTATCCCATCAAGACTCTGACGAAAGACGATGTGAAGGTGATCGCCAGGTACGTTGGCGAGTCGCCTGACTGCGTCGACGTCGACGAAGTGCTGATTACGGGCGGTGATCCCTTCATGCACCCGAGACTCCTGCGCACGACAGTCGAGGCGTTGGGGACGTATGCGCCCAACGTGAAGACGATACGGATCGGCACTCGGATGCCGTTTCAATCGCCTGAGCGGATCAATGACGAACTGCTATCTATATTGGTAGCTGCAACGCAACGGATTGAGGTTGCGATAAACGTCAATCATCCTCTCGAGTTTTGGGACGAATCTACCGCTTCGTTGAGGCGCCTGCTCGCTGTCGGGGCTCGAATCTACAACCAAAATCCTCTTCTGAAAGGGGTGAACGATCATAGCTCTACTCTCATTGAGCTGTATGACTCCCTTAGGAACTTGGAAATCGAGTCGCACTATCTTTTCCACGCGATACCAATGGCCGGCATGAGCCACCATAGGACGTCGATTGCGAAGGGCTTGCATCTTGCTCAGCGATTGTGCTCGTCAGGAACCTTTTCCGGCAGGTCAAAGCCACGCTTCGCGCTCTTGACAGATATCGGCAAAGTCGTTCTGTATGAAGGCTCGATATTGAAACGCCGGCCGTCTGACAACTCAGTCCTCGTACAAACCGGATACCGGCCTGAGGACCGTACGCGCTGGAATCCTTCATGGTCTTTGCCAAACAGTGTTGAAGTCGATGACCACGGCTTTATGACTGTTTGGTATCGAGACGGCAACGACGATACGTTTGACTTGACCGATTACTGGGGGCAACCGCCGGCGCGCGAACCCTCAACGTTCGGAGACGCGAACGTTCTGCCGCTCGCAGTCGCCTGAGGCGCGAGCAATCGCACTCTCTTTCTACTAATCCAAAGCACAGGTACCTTTCTAGGACTCGACATGGACGCCCGAACGAATCGGCAGGATATGCAGAGCAGCACGGAGTGGCTTGACTGGAAGTTCCACATGAAGAACCTCATTCGCACGCAGGCCGACTTGGAACCATGGATTCAAGTTTCGGAACGCGAAAAGAAGGGTATTGAGCTGACGAAGGGATTGTACGAGTGGATGGTCACGCCTTACTACGCCTCCTTGATGGATCCAGCAGATGAGAACTGTCCGATCCGCCTACAAAGCATCCCGCATCCCAGCGAAACGGCGTCGCCGCCGAATGCAGCCGTTGATCCGGTCGGTGACATGAAATACTCCAAAACAAGGCGGGTTGTTCACAAATACCCGAATCGTATCGTACTTCTTGTTTCTGACACTTGCCCGGTTTACTGTCGCCATTGCACGCGAAAGTTTCACACGACTGCAACGGAGGGTACATACTACAACGAAAGCTTCGACTTGTCCTATGAGCCTGACTTCGCATATATCCGTGAACACAATGAGATCAACGACGTACTCCTCACCGGAGGCGATCCGCTCACACTCACCGATTCGAAGCTGGAGTCAATCATCTCGCAGTTGAAGGCAATTGAGCATGTGAAGGTGATCCGGATCGGGTCTCGATACCCAGTTTTTCTCCCGCAGCGTATCACGCAAGGTCTTTGTGACCTACTCGCGAAGTTTCACCCGATCTGGTTCAGCACGCATTTCAATCATCCTCGCGAGATCACGCCAGAAGCCGCTAGCGCGGTTGACCGACTCATTCGAAGCGGTATTCCGGTGCAAAATCAAACGGTATTGTTGAAGGGTGTCAATGACGATGTTGAAACTATGCGAGCGCTCAACCGCCAGCTGCTAGAGATCCGTGTCCGCCCATACTATCTCTATCACGCCGACAACGTCACCGGCGTCTCGCACTTCCGGACATCTGTCTCTGTGGGGCTCGACATTTTAGAGAAACTGACTGGGTACGAAACGGGATTCAGTTTACCCCAATACGTCATTACAACGGACCTCGGAAAGATCCCGGTTAATAACACCTACTATGCAGAGTCTAACGGCAATCAACTGATCCGCAACTTTCGCGGCGATCGCGCTGACATCACGCGGTACCTTGCGTTGGAGGAGTGACCGCTATGTTGCACACATGGGTTCCGCGTTCCGATCGCACGCACTATGCGTTGAATTGGCCATCGCGCGTACGCAGGGACGCACGTCTCTCTTTCACGCTCACAGCCGACAGCTAAACTTTTTATGCAAACCGCTCACAGCCTTGAAGAATCTTCGAATATCGTTACGACGATCGACTGTAACGGACGCTCTGATGCACAGATCAAGTTAAGCATTCAGCGCGCCACGGAGAACCGTGCTCCCCTAATGAAGCTCATCGGACTCGATCTGGATCGCATTGAACGTCCTACGCCTTCGCATTGGATCGACAATTGCGCAACACCGAATGACGCGCGTTTTGAACAACTTTCTAATATGCTGGGCAACGTTTTCGGCTATTCGGATCTACAGAATGGTCGTCTTGTTCAAGAAGTCTTTCCGATTCGAGGAGATGCAAGAAAACAAGTCGGCAGCGGCGCCATTAAACTGGAACTGCACACGGAGGATCCTATCCTCGAATATCGAGCCGACTACCTCGGGTTCATGTGCGTATCGAACCGAGATCGCATTCCCACGACCGTAGCGGTGCCAGACTTCGCACTCCTATCCGAGACAACCCGTCTAACCCTTTGCGATACGAAGTTCACAATTTTCTCGGACCGTCCAACTCCGACGCCCTTCAAGCCAGCAAAGCTGGTGACAAGTGTGTTGCTCAGGGCTCCAGGCGGCCGACTTCGTATGATTTATGACCCAGTTTATATCGACTACGCTGCTATGGATGCCGGGCAATCGGCCGCCTTCCGCGAATTGCAAGAACTTATAGACAGCGCGATGACCGAGTTTCTATTGAAGGAAGGGGACGTGGGATTTGTGGACAACTATCAGGTTGCTCACGGCCGCCCCCAATACGTGCCGCGCTACGATGGTACTGACCGATGGTTAAAGCGAACTCAGATATCGTCGAACCTCGTACGCTTCAGCGCGATCGCAGTTGGCGAGAATGTTCTGCCCTGACAACAACGAGTCGAGGGATGGCCGCATTTCCAAGGCGGAACAATGCCGGACCCTACACCTGATCAAATGGAAATTAAACTCAATCGTTTCCTAGCTCCTCGCGTCAGCGGGTTGGAGGCATCCGCTTCGGTCGCTGCAGCCAATCAACTCCTGACTGCGGTTCCCGGAAAGTTTCTACAGACGTCAATGCACGACGGCGAACCTGATATTGGTCCACCCGATCATGTCGTGAGGGCCACTATCGGTGCGTTGCAACGGGGCAAAACAAAGTACGACCACCTCAACGGGCTAATTCAACTTAGAGAGGCAATCTGCGACAAGCTCTTTACTGATCACTCGCTTGATGCTTCCCCGGACGAATTGCTAGTGTCAAACGGCTCAAGTCAATCCATTTACCAGTTTATCCAATGCTTCGTCTCGCCGGGTGATCAGGTTTTGGTCCCGAATCCCGCATGGCCTTCCTACGTTCAATTCGTGAGACTCGCTGGAGGCGAACCGGTCGGTTATTCCATGATCGACGGCTTCAGTGTAGCTGAAATCGAGGCGGCGATAACGCCGTCGACGCGGCTCCTGATCATCAACAGTCCGCACAATCCAACAGGATCCGTTATCGCGAAAGACGACCTCACCCGATTGGGCGAGTTGGCGGAGCTTCACGACTTCCTGGTGCTTTGCGATGACGCATACGAGGTGTTCGTAAACAGCCCATCCGATCGCGCGAGTCTTGCGAGTGCAGCGCCGTGTGCGAAAGATCGGATTGTTACTGCACGGTCCTTTTCGAAAACCTACGGAATGACAGGCTATCGCATCGGCTACCTCCACGGGTCGCGTGATATCGTCGATCGGTGCGCTGCTATGCAAACCCACCTTTCCGACAATGTATGCACTTTTGCTCAATATGGCGCGCTCGCTGCGCTCGAACTTGGAGCGGCAGAAGAGGAGACGCGGCGGTCGATATTTCTTGCGAGACTTGCCACCGCCTATTCTTTGATCGAAGGCACTCTTCCTTGCCTTCGACCGCGCGGCGCCTTCTATCTGTTTCCTTCCATTGAGTCCGCCTTAGCAAGGATGAGCCTAAGTGAAAGCGAGTTTGTATCGCTGTTGGCCCGAGATACTGGCGTTACTGTCCAGCCAGGCCGGCACTTTGGCATGGAAGGTTTCATTCGCATCTCGGTCGCAGCCACTGACGTCGAAGAGACGCGTCGTGGCGTTGGTAAGATCCTAGACTTTATCGGGCGTTAGGCAGTTATGGGCGGTCCTGGATTTTCTAGTCCCCTATGGTGATCGCCGCCGGACGCGGCGAACCGTTGAACATGACTATTCGAGTTCGTCGGACAGCGGCGTCTAGTGGGCTTGCAGTTCCCGGGGTGCCAGAACCTCTGGGAACGGCAGGTACGCGGCGCGTTCTGGGGTGGGACTGCCGAATCTGGTGCAAATAGGTAAACCGTCTGAGATGTTTCGTATAGGAAGGATACCTTATCGAGCGGACATGACAGTATTCCGTATGGCGGACGCGGCGGCGCCGTTGCGGCCGAGCTTCGAGAGATCGAATCGATCCTTGCGAATGCGATGCGCCAACCCGACGCCTGAAATCGTTGTTGCGGCAATCCTGAACCGTTTGAAGCCGAGCATCACGTTCGTTCTCGATTTGATGGGGCGATGGTCCTGTTCGATCAGGTTGTTCGGATATTTCGAGGACCGGACCATCGTGTCTTCAGGCAGCAGACCATCGGCCTTCATCTCGCGAAACGCACGGTGCGAGGCAGCAAAAACATCGAGCGTGATGGTCTCCGGCGACTGGCCTTGGTGCCTGATGGCCTTTCTGAAAAAAGCTTTGGCCGCGGCCACATCGCGCTTTGCCCTGAGCATGAAGTCCACCTTCTGGCCAGCCCGATCCACCGCCCGGTACAGGTAGACCCACCTGTCACGAATCTTCAGGTAGGTCTCGTCGACACGCCACGAGCGACCCGCAACTGTAGCAAAGGGGTTCCAGCGTTTGACGAACTCGGGCATATAACGCCTCTCCCAGCGCTGGATCGTCGTGTGAGCTAGCGACAAACCTCGTTCGGCCATCATCTCGACCAGATCGCGCAGGCTGAGCTTGTAGCGCAGGAACCAGCGAACACACAGAACGATGATCTCCCGATCAAAATGGCGTCCGCCGAACAATTCCTCCAGACTCTTCAGCTTGCTCATCGCGGGTCATAAGTTCGTTGTGCTACTACAACTCGAACCGTTTCCCCGACCCTATTTGCACGAGAGCCTGACAGATTTCCCGCTATCAAGCCAGTGACAGCCGATACGGTGTATTGAGCTACGTCCGGCTTGACAGCTTGAGCTATGGCATCAGCCACAAATCCTGCAACCGTAGCAGCATAGTCTGCTGCCGAGAGTCGCGCAGAATACGGTGAAGGGATCGTTGCAGCAGCAGCCGTCGCCGCACCGAATCGCCCCGCATTCGTAGATGTCGTCGACGCCGCATCTGCAACCGTATTGCGCATGTTCGCGGCGTGGCTTTTCCCATGGGCATCGCAATGGTTCTGCCGCTCGCGCCGCGAACGCGCGTTTCGTCGCGTTCCGTCTGGGCCGCGCGCTGCCGACGGGCGTGATCGCCGGGCTCGTGTTTTGTCCGTGGATCGAACTGGTGAAGTATCGCGCGTATCTGCCTCACGGGGTCGACACCGCGCTGCATGCAGCGTTCTCCGCCCTGATTCGCGTGGCCGATCACGCGGGCAGCAGCGGCTTTGCGCTCGTCATGCCGTTCGCGCTCGCGGCGGCCGTGGCGGCGATGATCGCCGCGTCGCGTCCCGGCGCGTTCAACACGCTCTACGGCTGTGCGCGGGGTCGGTTACGGGCGCCGTGATGAGTCTGGGCGCGCTCGTGACCATCGATCTCGACGCGAAATCGACATGGGCGTCGAGCCGACGTCGGTGCTGCTGTATCTGTGCGTGGCGTCACTGGCGTCGCTTCCGGGTGCGATCTGACGCGTGCCGTCCTTCTTCATGGTGATGCTCGCGTCGCCGGTCGTCAGCGTGATCGACTCGTCGGCGCTCATCGTGAGGTGCTTTCCGACCGTCAACGTATCGTCTTCGGTGATGGATGTCGTGCGGGCCTTCCCAGCGGCGCTCGTCTGCGCGCCGTCGATGGACTCACTCGCGTCCCCGGCGACCGACACGGTCTGGCCGCCGCTCACACTCAGCGACTGATCGCCGCCCACGGTCGTCGACTGGTTCCCGCCGACACTGACGGTCTGATCGGATTTCACCGTCACCGTCTGACTCGACCCGACGCTCACCGTCTGGCTCGCGCCGACGGGTTCGGTGTGATACGCGCCGATGGTCACGGCCCGATACGCGCCCACGGTCACCGCCTGGAACGCGCCGATGGTCAGGACACGCGCTGGACGTGGAGTGCATCGATCTTCGGATAGAAATCCGTCGTAGCCATGTGATCCCCCGTGCCGGTCGGCGTTCGCATGCAATGCATGGGTTAAACGAACGGCGCCAGCGGCTTTTGAATTTCAAAATCGCGCGCCGAGCCACGTCTTATCTACGAAGCGCCATGCCCTACCGCCCTCATCCATCGACCACGAGGTTACTCATGGGCCACAGAGAACCCTCCGTCCAGACAAGCGACATCCATGATGCCGAAGATCTGCTCGCGCAGCCCTCGCCGCGACAGGCCGATGCCTTCGCGCTGCTGCTGCGCCATCGCCCATCGGCAGGGCGTGCGAGCGCGCTGCCGGGGATCGTGGTGGGCACGCTTGCCGCCATCGCGGACGCGGGACGCACGCCGCTCGTGCTGTTTCCGGGGCCGCACGGCAACACGGCGCTCGCCGCGCGCTCGGTGGTGGACCTTGACGGCGGGCATGTCGGCAAGGAAGTGGCGCTCTCGTTCGAGAACGGCGACGCGACGCGCCCCATCGTGATGGGACTGTTCCACGACGAATCGAACCGGCCGTTGCCGGCCGCAGGACATGTGGAAATCGACGCCGACGGCCCGCGCATGATCGTCGCGGCGCGCGAGCAGCTCGTCCTGCGCTGCGGCGAGGCCAGCATCACGCTGACGCGCGCGGGCAAGGTCATCATCGAGGGCAGCTATATATCGAGCCAGTCCGAAGGACTGAACCGCATCAAGGGCGGTTCGGTCCAGCTAAACTGATAGGGAGTCCAATACATGTGGAGTGTGGCCAATCCCACGCCGTTCGCCGCCGATTATCAATGGGGCATGGACAAGAACGGCAACCGGATCTGGATGATCGTCGTCAAGGCGACGTTCGATATCCAGTCCGATGGCCGCTGCCGTCTCGCCGTGAAGAACGAACCCGTGCGGCAGGTGGCGCAGCCCTATGGCGAATTCGGCCAGAGCAGCTTGCAATACGAAACCGACCTGCTGGGCGTCAAGCCGACCACCGACATTCTCGTGATGGGCGACGCCATCGCGCCGCGCGGCCGCGCCGTGACCGCGCTGGAGGTCTCCTTGCGCGCCGCCGCGATTCACAAGCGCCTGCGCGTCACGGGCGACCGCGTCTGGCTGCGGGGCGTGCTCGGGCTCGGCATGTCCAGTCCCGCGCCCTTCGAGCGGATGCCGGTCACCTACGAAAGAGCGTACGGCGGCTGGGACCGGTCGGCGTCGAAGTCCGAGGATCATCGGCTCGACGATCGCAATCATGTCGGCACCGGCTTCGCGGTCCGCGTCGAAAACTGCGACGGCATGCGTCTGCCAAACATTGAATTCGCCGATCAGCTGATCAAGGACTGGAAAGACCGCCCGGCGCCCGCGGGCCTGAATGCCGTCGATTGCGCGTGGTCGCCGCGCCGCCAGCTCGCGGGCACCTATGACGAGCGCTGGCGCCGCGAGCGCTTCCCGCTCTGGGCCGAAGATTTCGATCCGCACTACTACAACTGCGCGCCGATGGACCAGCAGCCGCGGGACTACTTGAGCGGCGGAGAGCGCATCGAGGTCACGGGCATGTCGGAATCCGGGACCGTCGCATTCGATATTCCGAAGATCGGGTTCGGTTTTCGCACGCGCTTCGGCCGCGAGCGCGTCGATCACGAAGGCCGGCTCTGCACCGTGATCGTCGAGCCGAATGTGCCGCGTGTCGTGCTCGCCTGGCAAACGTCGATCGTGTGCAACCGGCGCGCCGACGAGCTCGACGAAACGCTGGTCATCGAGAAAGCGCACGCGTGATGAGGACGCCATCGTGAACGCATCCGTCAAGACGAGCGCATGGACGCACAGCGGCCCCGACGACATTTGCGTCGTGGGGCTCGGGGCGCGCACGGCGGTGGGCGCAAGCGCGCCGGCCAGCGCGGCCGCCGTGCGCGGCGGCGTGTCGGGGGTGTCGCTGCACAAGCAGTTCAAGGATGAAGACGGCGAGCCCGTGACCTTCGCGGCCGATCCCGTGATCGACCCCGACGCGCCCATCGCGCAGCGCATGGCCGAGATGCTGCGAGCCGCCGGGGAAGAAGCGCTCGGCGATGCGGCGGCCGATTCGTCCGCCTGCCCCGACTGCTGTGTCCTCGCGCTGCCGGAGCCGCGCGCGGGCTTGCCGTCGGAAATCGGATCGTTGCTCGCGGCCGAACAGGCACGGCATCTCGGGCTTTCGCCGGATTCGGTGCGCACCATCGCGCGCGGCCATGCCGGCGGGCTGATGGCCATGCAAGCCGCGGCGCGATGGCTCGCGCGAGGCGACGTGCAAAGCGTGCTCGTGCTCGGCGTCGATTCATACCGGGACGCGGGGACGTTGCGCTCGCTGGAAATTCGCCGGCGGCTCAAGTGCAGCCACGTACGCGGCGGATTCACGCCCGGCGAAGCCGCCGGCGCCGTTCTGCTCACGCGACGCTCCGTGGCGGAACGTGCGGACCTCGTGATTTTTTCGCGCATCCGGGCCGTCGCCACCGCCGTCGAGCCGCATCCGCTGCGCGCGACCGAACCGTGCGTCGGCGAAGGGCTGACGGCGGCGATCGCGGCCGCGACGGCGAACCTGCGGCTGCCGGCGGAAGAGATCGCCCTCACCTATTGCGACCTGAACGGCGAACGCTTCCGAAACGAGGAGTTCATGTTCGCGCAACTCCGCACGCAGGAAGCGTTCATCGACGCCAACGACTATGTGTCGCCAGCCGATTGCTGGGGCGATGTCGGCGCGGCCTCCGGGCCGTTGTATGTGGCGCTCGCCGCCGCGACGAGATTACGCGGCTATGCCAGGGGTGACCACGCGATGCTCTGGACCGGCTCCGACGCCGGCTATCGCGCGGCGCTTACGCTGAAACTCGGCTAGAGGAGCGCAAGGAGATGATCAGCGTGGGGGTTAATCCGCCGAATACGCCTGTCACGGAAGGCAGCCTGGATATGTCGCCCGCGGACTTGCCCAACGTCTGCAAGATGCCCGGCCCCCCCGCGCCTTTCGTACCGACGCCGCTTCCCAACCTCGGCCGCTCGGCCGACCGGCTGGACGACGCGACCTCGACCGTGAAAATCGAGGGCAAGAAGGTGGCCATCAAAGGATCGTTTTACATGAGCCAGCCGTCGCCGGACGTGGCGAGCAAGGGCACGGGGGGCGGCATCGTTTCCTCCGCGACCCAGGGCGTCTGCGAGTTCATCTCGCCGGGCTCGATGGATGTGAAATTCGAAGGCAAGAACGTTCAGTTGCTGGGTGACACGATGGGCAACAACGGTGGTTAAGGGACAAACCAACTCCGGGACGGGTAAGACCAAGCAGGCGCCGCTGAAGCCGCCGTGGCTGAAGTGCGGGGAAGTGGGCACTTATTCGAAGCTGAACGAGAAGCGGGCCAGGCGCAAGTTCGAGCGCGACCATGTGCCGTCTCACGCCGCCATGAACAAGGCTGCGCAAAGCTCGTCGAGGATGCGAGACGCCAGCGACGTCGAACGCGCCTGTGTCAAATCGAGGCTCAAGGCGCGGGCGTTGACCATCTCGATCCCCAGGACCCTCCATCGTGGCCACAGCCGCACTTGCGGGAGCCGCAATACGAAGAACCAGATCAAGACCGATTCAAAGGATCTCGACAGCGCAGCCAACAGGGACCTCGGACGCATACAACGCCGGCTGGACAGCACCAATTCACCTTGCGCCGCGGCCTATCGCGCAGCGGCAAAGAAGGTGAGAGCTCAGAATCACAAGAAACTGATCAACGACGTCATCGACGAATGCCTTGCTTAAGCCATCCGATGGGCGGAACATCGCAAGACATCGCTAGACGGACCTGGAACCACGAGAGGGACACATGGACTTCGAAGCTTGGATGGATTTTTTCGGTACGAGCCAGGATGATCTTTCGCTGAACGCGGCGCTGGCGGCCGCTGGTGTCAGGAAGGTGCCGAAGCTTGACGAGGAGAGCACGAGCGTCCAGTTCGCGCTCAAAGGCCACGGACTCGAACTGATCATGACCGACGAAGCCACGTTGAAAGCGCTCGACGATCAGGATGTCGGCGAAGGACCGCTGATCCTGAGCGGCGTTCTCGCCAAGTTCGGCGCGTCCGAGCGCGATCCGTATCGGGGCAGCCTGCCATTTGGCATTGCAGCCGACATGTCCCAGGATTCGCTTCGAAAACTTCTCGGCAAACCCACGGAAACCGAGACAAAGCCCCCTTCCGATGTATGGATCGGAAAGCAGCGCGAGATTTCAGTTCGTTATGCCAAGGATTGTCAATCGCTCACCCGACTTTCTGTCCGGCTGCCCGGCGTCGAGTTCTAGCCGCCGCTTGCGCCAGCCATGTCTCCCCAAGACCTCCTCTCCCTACTCGGTGCGCGCAACACCGATCCCGCGGTCGAATCCGCGCTCGTATACTTTCGCGTGCGCAACCGGCCCGAAGTCGAGATCGACGAAGACGACTCGGACGGTCCCGTCGTCGGGACGCAGTCGTGGGTCAAGAACTCGCGTGCGGGCATCGAATTCGGTTTCGACGACGAAGCCGCCTGGCGCGGGCTCGACGAAACGCAGTTCGGGCAGGGACCGATGGTGCTGACCGAGATCTACCTGTACGGCAGCCACCAGGGCGTGCGCCCTTACCAGGACGCGTTGCCGTTCGGCCTCACGCTCCTCGACGACCGCGCGACCGTCAGGAAGCGCATGGCGTCCTACGAAGCCACGCGCCACTCCTATATTCGCGACACCTGGGACGTGGCCGAAATCCGTATCACGGTGAGCTACACCGACGACGAATCGGCGATCGCCTTCGTGCTGTGCGCGTTGCGCGAGCCGCCCTTGCCGCCCCTCGACTATGCGATCGCGCCGGCGCCCGCCATCGATACGCTGATCGGACTGCTGGCCGCGTCGCTGGACGACCCGGCGGTCGAGAGCGCGCTCGATCCGCTTGGACTGCAGGATCGCATCGATCGGATCGAGGAAACCGGCGAAGCGGACTTGCTCACTCCCTACGGACTGCTGGTGAACTTCGCGATGCCTCCGAAGAAGCGCAAGCAATGGCGGCAAGACGCGCTGCTCGCGGGCATGACCTTCCATCAGGAGCGCGAGCTGGACGCGCGGCGATGGCCCGGTGACATGCCCTACGGCGTGACCTTCGACGATTCGCCCGAAACCGTCGCCGACAAGCTGGCACGCGCGCCAGACGCGCAGGAAGACGAGGATTTCAGCGGCTATGCGGTCTGGAACGAGCCGTCCCTCACGTTTCACGTCCTGTACAGCACGATGGACAACCGCGTCATGCGGGTCAGCATGTTTGCGCCCGGCCTCTGGAAAGAGCCCGTCGAAGACGACGACGCATGAGCGCGTCGCGAACGCCCCGAAGCGCAGGAGCTGCCGAATGACCGAGATCGAGGAAAGCCGTCCCGTCAACATCGACGTCGTGTCTCAGCACGTCGACGACGCGGCGTCTCTGCGCGCGATGCGCAGCGTGCTCGTGCGCGCGCCGCACGTAAAGCTCAAGGACCTCGCCCGCGCCGATGAACGGCTTGCCGCGCACCTCGACGGCCTGTCGATCGCGGGCGAAATCGGCGCGTCGCTCAGCCGCGCGGCGCTCGGCGCGGCGGGCGTCGGCGCATTGTTCGTCGCCTGCATCGTCGCGATCGAGTGTCGCGACGGCGCACTGCTCCGTCAATTGCTGTCGCTGCTGGAGCGCGTGCCCGCGGCCGCCCGCGCGCTGTCGTCGGCCTTCGGATGGGTGTCCGCGTCACGGTTGCGAGGCGTGGTGGCGCATCTGCTCGCGAGCGAGTCGCCGCAGATCCGCTGGCTCGGGCTCGCCGCGTGCGCGCAGCATCGCGTCGATCCGGGCGCGCCGCTCGCGCAGGCGCTCGATCACGAGGACGCGCGGCTGCGCACGCGAGCCTTGCGCGCGGCGGGCGAACTCGGCCGCATCGACCTGCTCGGCAACTGTCTCGCACATCTCGGCGACGACGTTCCGGCCGCGGCCTTCGCCGCCGCTCGCTCGTCGGTGCTGCTGGGCGATCGGGGAAAGGCGCTTGCCGTTTTGCGCGAATGCTCGCTGGAGGCGGCGTCATGCCGGCTCGACGCGCTCATCGTCGCGCTCTTCGCCGCCGATGTACCGGCTGCGCGAGGCCTCGTCGAAGCATTAGCCGACAACGGCGCGGATGCCCGCACGAAGATTCGGGCGGCAGGCTGGTCCGGCGACATCCAGGCCGTCCCGTGGCTCCTCAGGCAGATGGAAAATCCGGCGCGGGCGCGTCTCGCGGGCGAGGCCTTCAGCTTCATCACCGGCGTGGATCTGGCGTGGCTCGATCTTCACCGTGACGCACCAGACGATTTCGATGCGCCCGGCCCCAACGACGATCCCGCCGATGACAACGTGGCGCTCGACGAGGACGACGATCTGCGCTGGCCGGACGTGGCCAAGGTGAGCGGATGGTGGAAAGAGAACCAGAGCCGGTTTGCCTGCGGCACGCGGGTTTTCGTGGGCGAAGCGCCTGCCGCGGCGCAATGCGTCCAAGTGCTGAGAAAGAACACGCAACGCCAGCGCATCGCGGCGGCGCTCTATCTGTGTACGCTGCAACCCGGCACGGTGATGTTCAATTGCGCGGCGCCGTCGAAACGGCAGGCGCGGCTGCTGGCGCACATGGCGCCCTGATGACGCAACGGCCGCACCACTGCCATACAGCGGTGCGGCCGAAAACGCGACGCAATTCGAATCAACGCACTTCCGTACTGCGCACGTCCCAGCCGCACTTCACGCCGCCGCCGAGCGCGCCCGTGTCGTCCTGCGGCTTGTATTCGAATCGGCGGACATCCGCGCGGAACGACGAACGCCACGTCGCCACGACCGCGCCGCCCGTCGCCCGCTTCATTTCGCGGAATATCTCGGGCTCGGGGATGCAACGGCGAATCAGCAGCACGACGAGCGCGGGGACAACGCCGACCCAGAACGCCGAGCGCCATGCGATGGACGCAGGCAGACACGAGCAGCAGGCCCGTGATGACGGCCGCGAGCGCCCAGCCCACGGAGAAGCCACTTTGCACGAGCCCGAGCGCCTTGCCCCGATGCGCGAGGTTGATTCCTTCCGCCATCAACGCCGCGCCGACAACCCCCTCCGCACCGAAGCCGAGTCCCTGTAACGCGCGCACGATCAGCGACTGATGATAGGCGTTGGTGAATCCCGCGATGATGATGCTGAACGCCGTGGACCAGATGATGGGACCCGTCAGCACGCGCGCGCGGCCGTGACGATCGCTCAGGATGCCCGAAGTCCACCCGCCGAGCGCGGCCGCAAGCAGAGACGACGTTGCGATCAGCCTTGCTTCGGCCTTCGAGAAATGCCACGCTGCCATCAGCGCGGGCAACAGAAACGACAGCACCTGATTGTCGAAGCTATCGATAGCTTATCGGCTGCCCGGTGCGTGTTGGTCGCTTGAATTCAGCGAGCCAGCGCTGCAGGCGATGCTCGACCACGCGCAGTATTCGCGGCTAAGCAAGGAGTCCGTCGGGCAACTGTTCGTGCGGAACCTGAAGCGCGACGCGCACCTGATCGAAGCGGCCACCATCCTGACCCCGACACGTGACGCTTCCGCCAGAGTCACGTTTAGCACGGCTCGGGCAATGGATAAGCGTGAATCGTTCTACTCTAAACGGCTTCACTGCATCGGTCTGTGGCATACACATCCGGAGCCGTCGCCTGTCCCCTCCGCCGATGACTGCGCGCTCGCCCGCGAACATGCTCTTGCCGCGCGCCCGCATTTGGGAGGCATCGTATTCGTGATCGTCGGCACCGCCCCCCGCCTGAAGGTCTTCGCGTCTGGGTTGACGACGGAAGTGCCCTGCGTGAGGCTACCGGCAATGGCGAGTAGTGCTCAGACCTATGACAGGTATCGAGGCGTCTAATCTTGTTCGCGGCGTGACGAACCGGCGATGGCGCAGCGTGCCGCCGGTCGGGCGCCGCGTCTCAGACGTGAAAGAGGTGATCGTGGGCGAGATGCCGGAAGCCTGGCGCCGCGCGCGACGGGTTCCAGGCAAAACGTACTACGCCAGTCTCGACGAAGCGGTGCGGGCCTGTCGCGAACGGAGGCGCGCATGACGGCGATGTGCGTGCTCGCGAGCGGTCTCGTCACTCCACTTGGCTGCAACGCGCAGGCGACGCTGGCGGCGCGGTGCGCGCGGGCGTGAGCGCGGTGCGCGCGCTGCCGTGGCAGGACCCGCAGACGGCCGATCCGCTTAAAGGCGCGCGCGTATCGATGCCGCACAGGTGGTTCGGCGTCGGCATGCTCGCCGACATGATCACGCCAGCCATCAGTGAGTGTCTCGCCGCCGCTGGCGACGAACGCCCGGACGGCGATGCCGCTCTTTCTCGGCGCGTCCGCGCCGTCGCAGCGTGGCCGCCCCGAACGGCTGAGCTAGAAGTTGCTCGACTAGGTGCACGCCCGACTCGGGATCGCCGCGAATCGGCACTCCGCGCTGATCGCGCGCGATCAGGCCTCGTGCGCCGACGGACTGATTGCTGCGCGCGAGCTGTTGCGCACCGGGCAGGCTCGTTATGCCATCGTCGCGGGCGTGGACAGTTCTCCGCATCCACGGATGTTGAAGCACTACATCGATCAGCGGCGTCTCATGAACAGCGGCAACTCCAACGGGTTTTTTCCGTCCGAGGCGGGCTGCGCCATGTTGCTCGCGCTCGACGACCCCAGCGGCCGGGCCGCGCGGCGATCCTCGGCATCGGCTGCGCGATCAAGCCCATTGAGAGCACCGAGCCGTTCCGGCCGCGGGGGATGACCCGGGCGGTGCGGCAGGCGCTGGATTCCGCCGGGCTGACCATGCGCGAAGTCGCCGTGCGGCTGTCCGATCTCTCGGGCAAGCACTACAAGTTCAAGGAAGCGACTTTTGCCGCCGGACGCTTGAACAGGGTCGCGCGCGATGCGTCGCTCGAACTGTGGCATCCGATCGAATATCTGAGCGAAATCGGCGCGGCGATCCTGCCATGCCTGCCCGCGCCGGCGCTGCACGCGAGACAACACAGTTATGGGGTCGGGCGTGTTTCGCAGTGCCATGTCGGTAGCGATGCGGGCGAGCGCGCCGCCATCGTGCTGCGCTACGAAGGATGTGTCGAAGAGGACGAGCTATGATCAATGTCTACGCCAATGTCCGCTAGGTCTCGGCGTCCAAGGACTCGAACCAGACCTTGAGCGCGATGTCCGATGTGTGCCTGTCGTCGCCCTCGCCGCCGGCGGGGCCGATTCCCGTGCCCTATCCGAACTTCTCGAAAGCTTCGGATACCGACGAAGGCGCGCGCACCGTGCAGACCGACGGCGCGGAAGTCGGCATCAAGGACAAGTCGACCTACAAGACCAGCAAGAGCGACGAGGCCGCGACGAAAAGCCCGAGCTTGGGCGTAGTGACTCGCCACATCGGGAACACGATGTATTTCTTTCGCATGAGTCCCTCAGGCCCACGGGCTCGCGATGAACTTCAACGCCCCTTTGAACTCGATGCCTGAGCCGCCCTCGACCGCGATGCGAGCGACGAGCGGCGACAGCGTTCCGGGATGCGCAGGTTGCAGTATCAATGGTGTCTTCGTGGAAGTGTCGCAGGTGGCCGTCTGCTCGCTCTCCCACCAGTACGACGCAGTCCAGGGCACATGACTCGTATCGAGTTCGACGATTACCGCATCAGCGTAAATGCTGCTACCTTCGAAACGATCCACATTGGCATCGCGTCCGCTGATCTGGAAGTCCGGCGTGCGTACGACCAGTTGCACGCGATACGCCACAGTGGGGTTCTTCGGATCGCGCTTTCCCCAGTTCGCCATGAAAATCGTGGAAAGCGCCTTCTCGAGCGGCGGTGTCTGGCCTCGCCGCGCCCGCAGGTCGCTATGCTCGAACACGGACGACGAGTCTTCTTCCGCGATCCGGCGCGTTAGGAACCAGCGCTTGTTACGCAGGGAGATGATCACATCGACCGGATACTTCGCATCGAGCGTGCCCGCCGCATCGGCATTGGCAAGAGCGCCGGCCGGCATGACGACATCTTCGATTTCGAGCCAGACATCGACCCGATAGTCACCGAAGAGGAACCGCTGAAGATTCTGATAGCCCTCCTCGCTGTTGACTATGCCGAAGTAGCCCGAGTGGCTGCGATATACGAACGCCTTGGCGCAGGGCGTATCGACCTGAGTTCCGTTCTCGTCGACCGTAAAACCCTTCAGATCGGCATTCTGGATTCGGACCAGCCCGTCGCTTCCCTTTCCGACGAAGGTGCGCGACAGGCCCATGCCTACCTCGTAGTCGAGACGGTTCGTACCGATCAGCGTGAAGATATTCGCGGGATCGAGCGCGGTGGCGGGACAGCGGGCAACGTCGTCGGTCTGCGTCTGATAGGTCGGCACCAGAGACAGGTACGTGCCCATGTTGGCGCGGTTGAACGTGTCGATCTGATGTCTCGTGAAGAAGCTCGGCACATTGAAGCCGCCGAAATCGATGCCGTTATGCGGCGTCGCGTAGGTGAAGAGTTTCTTAACGGTAGTTCTGACCTTCATTGGATCGCATTGCGGGTTCTGCAGGAAAGTCCGCGCGACGAGTCCGCCCATGGAATGCGCGACGAGAAGGCAGCGGAAGTCTTTAGCGCTCGCGTAAGCTCCATTTGTCTTCAGGACGAGATCACGCAAGCGTGCGATGAGTTCGCTCAGTTTCCTCGCGAACTCATCGATGGGTGGCACGACGCCGGTGCCGAGAAGTGTCGAAGCGGGATCGTAGTAATGAAATATCACGATCGAGCGGCGCGGCATCGCTTCGTCGAATGTCGGGCTCGACAGATCCATTCCTTCGCTGACCGCGTTCACGTAGTCATGATCCGCAACGAGCCGCACCACGGGCGACTCGAATACGAAGCGCGCAGCTTCCGTCACGCCGGGCCGCGCCCGATAGACCGTCGATCCCGAATTGAAGCCGCAAAACGGATCCGCTGTGGTTTCGTCGATGTCCGACTTGTTCATCGCAAAGCCGCGGATGTAGATGATCGGGTGATACGAATCGGGATTTGCCGTGGGCATGGGCGCTCCTTGGTTATCGTGGCCGCGTAATATCGAGGCGCAGCTATGTCCGACCACTCGTCCTATCGGACTTCCTCAATTGTTCGACGCGTATGACGCGAGCCTTGCGCCCGATTTGAACAGTCGTTGCATCAGGGCTCTCCTCCCGGGCACACCGCACCGGCTAAGGCTTCAGTTGCCGAAGAATCTGATCAACCAATACGCGCCAGTCACTGGCGAAATTCAATGCTTCCGATGCGATGGCAAAGCGCGTCGCCAACTCGCCATCCTTCCAGATCCCTCCCGCATAAAAGGCGATCAACAGCGCCGCGGTCACTCTGGTCCGATCCTCGGCAGAATCCTGATGCGCAGTGTTGATGTTCGCCATATCCTTCACGAGCCTCTGCTGCGCCTTGGTGAGTTTCGGAGTCCATTTCGATCTGGGCATTGCCGCTTTCTGCAATAGGGCCCAGCGTGCCACCTGAGCGTAGTTTCCGTGGATGTTCGAAAGCGCTGCCTTCTTGAGGTGGTTCAACAGTGCAGCTCTCGTCTCGATGGTCCGATCATGTGACTGTATGAGGCCCCAGGCCCAGATCGCCGCGTGAGACACGGCGTACGATTCGTGTTTCAAAAGCGCTTCGATTCTATTCAGGGGCAGGCTTTGCGCGAAGACGCGCTTGCGTGCGGGATCACTCTCGTACCACTCGATCGACAACACGCCCGCGCAGATCAAAAGCCCTATGGCGAGGCTGCGTTCGGCCTGATCCGCGCCGAGAAGATCCGCAATCTCCTTTGCGCCCTCTTCTCCTTTCCAGTGATCCATAGGCTTGCGATACACGGCGATCGACATGCATGTATCGATGGCATGCGCAATCAACGACTCGCGCTTCCAGTGGCTGCCCTGATACTGCGTCCATGCGGCGTCGAGCAGCCGCTCGCCATAATCGCCACGAGCGAGCGCCTGCCAGTCATAGTCCGAGCGGCAGCCGCGCGCAAAGAACACGATGAGTCCCAACGCCGCGTCGATGGTGTGGTCCAATGCAGTCGCACCGTCGATCAGGCATTGCGTCAGAAGCTCGACTGGAGCAGGCATGCGCGCCGGAGAAGCGAGCCATGCCGACTTACCTTCGAAATCCTCGTCACGCGAAGCCCGGCGTTGTAGAGCCTGACCGACGCTGACCAGCGCACCGATGAGCGGTTCGGCTTTACGATCAGCGAGCACTGCAGCCATTGCAATGACGTCGCGCCAGGCATCCTCGCTCAGGTAGTGCGCCAGAACCGTAAAGAGGTCCGCGTCCGGCGCATACTCGGAAAGACAGCGATTCGCGGCCGCCTCGGCGGCGAAGAAGCTTTGGAACGTCTCGTGCGGAAACTGGTATTCGATCGTCTCCCCCGCCTCGTATTCGATCTGCTCGCGCAGCAGGCTCGTGCGCGAAACGACCTTTCTTATGAACTCGGTGGAATTCGGCTCCGTCGGAAAGCGGGCTTGCTGCAACGCTCCGCGAGCTCCGTCCAGGAGCTCGACGAGTTGCGCCTCGGTACCGCCCAGACGGCGTGTCTTCATCAGGTCGAAGGCGAGACAAGTGAGCTGGGGCATCACTTCCTTACGGTCGAGCGACGGCCGTTGAGGCGCGCCGCCCTCGAGAAGAACGCGTACCGCGCGATCGTAAAGGCCTACTCGATTGCTGCCGATGTCGGGCTTGTCTGGCTGCCAGACAAGCAGCAGCATCGTCAGCAGCAAGGGGGTTTCGGCGAGCCTTCGTAACGAGATGTTCTCCCGGATCGTAAGGGCAAGTTGGCTTGCGTCTTGTGCTATCTCTTCTTCCGTTCCGCCCTGACGACGCCGCCAGCGAGCACACAATTTGCCGATTGCCTCGTCGCTCAGCGTGGCGAGCTGGAAGGGTTTGAAATAGCGGAAGCCCAGTGCAACCTCATCGTACTGCGCCTGCCGCGTCGTGACGACGATACGCACGCTCGCATGGTCGCGTACGAAATCATCGAGTTGCTCGGCGAATAACTGACGATCTTCCTTGCCGTTGAGAAGATCGAGCGCATCGAAGAGAAGAAGCAGTCTGCCGTCGTCGAAATGTCTCGAGATGGCGTCGAATAGTCCGCGCATTGTTCTGGCTTCGAGATTGTCCAGGAAGTGACGCAACACGTCGACAAGCGAGCCGTTCCTGCTCGGCGTCAACCCTCTCAGCGGCACCAGTACGGGAATTCGATCCTCCTCGGGCGTCCGCTCTTCGACGATGAGCTGGCGTGACGGATCGGCGTAATCCACGGCGAGCCGCTTCAACACCATCGATTTACCGGAGCCCGGAAGCCCGACAAGAATGAGCCGCTGACATGCCTCGAGCGCTTGTCCGAGTCCGATTGCAATCCGATTCTTTTCGTCCGACTCGGCGGGATAATCGACGACATCGGGCGGGACATAGATATCTTTCACATCCGACCGGAAGCGCGACCGCCGCGCAAAGGCCTGCCCCTCGAACCCTTCGAAGTTCCAGGTCTGATACTGATGAACCACATAAGTGCGATAGCGTTCGAGCAACGATTCATCCTGCGGTTGCAACTGTGCTCGTCGTGGCGGTTCGGGCGGCGGGATTGGCACACTGGCTTGATCCAATGACAAGTCACTGAAAAGCGAAAGTAGAAAGCGAGCGAGTTCGTCGCTATCATGCCTCTCGCCAAATCCGACCGGATGCACGAAGCCGTGCCACGCTTCATCACCTCGATAAACGTCCACGTCAGAGTTCTTCACCAGCGCGTAATGCATCGTCGCCGCATCGCCGAGGCCTCTGCTCCAGTGAATCAGTTCGGTAAAGTTCGGATCCGAAAACGTTCCGGCCGTTCCGACGAACAACAGTAGTCTATTGAATGCGAGAATCTTTTGAACATCCTTGCGGAAGGTGTCGACCTCGATACGCGTGTAGTTCGTAATATCGAAAACCACCGAGTCCGCTTCGTGGTAGTGCCCATGCAGATGCAGCACGCCTTGGCTGGAGCCGGTGCGACGCAGCCAGTCGCCGATCCTCCGTGGGGGCTGCCCCGAAAAGGTGATGCTGGACAGGCCCGTGATGTGCTCGAGCAGATTGTCATAGTTGAGCGTGCAGAGAGGAATTCCCGCGCGTTGAATCGTCCGGACGGCTTCTTTGAGTGGCTCATCCTCGGGAGTCAGTTCGTCGAACAGCGTGCGAAGCCAGGCCCGAAAAAGGACTCCGTCTCTTCGTTTCAGAAGTCTTTGAACTGTCGTCGCCACCTCAAGGTGCGCGCCCGGGGCATCGAGGTTTCGCAGTAGCCGCTCTATTTCCTGCAGGGCGGCAACTTTATGATCGCGGCAATATTCGATACCGTTCTGAATCAATGCCTTCCACAGCAAGGCCTTCTGGGGTGCCCGGCGGGTCAGTCCGACGGACAAACCCGCACCCGTGACGATGACGAGTTCTCCATTCTGCGCGGCCATTCTGATCGCTCTGATCGCACGTTGCCTGTCGGGATCTTCTTCCCGCTCCGGCTCGCCGACATGTCCCATTTCCGCCTCCGAATACTTCTTCGCTATCGGGCCGCCCGATCATGCGAATCACGAGCGAAGTCAACGATCAACACGACGCGCATCTCGTCGGTCTCGTTCCATGCTTCATGCACGCAGTGATCGTCGAATACGAGGCATCGCCCTTCCTCCCAGCCCTGTTCCTGATCGCCGACGCGAAGACGACAATTTCCGACGGGAATACTGAGCCCCAGATGACATCGAAGCATCAGGCCTTCGTAACCGGAATGCGCGGCGATATGGCTATGCGGTCCAAGTGCGGAGAAACCGGCGCCGAGCCTCGCCGGCACGCATGATTCGAGCAGCGCGACCGTGCGCGCGCACAGCGTGGCAGCGGGTTCGATACGCGTACCCTCGTGAACATCGAAGAGTCCACATACCCGCCATGTACCCGAATAGATCGATGTCTCATGCCACGCCCGGGCATAGTGGGCGACACCGAGGAACTCGTCACGCACCATGCGCCAGTTGCGCTCCAGCGCGTGCGTGAACGTGAACGCGGACGGGTCCATGAACATGCGCGTGTCCTCAGTGGCGAAACGGCGCCGCCCGCGTGCGCGTACTGCGGGCACCGAGCAGGCGGGCGGCAGCATCCAGCACGATATCCGCGCGTACCACGCCCGCGGCCCGTGAGAGCCAGATCGTTTCATTACGCGTGAAACGGCAACCCCACATCGAGGGCGACGTGGAACGAAAAGCGGCGACCGTCGGCACGCGCGCGAGATCGGCTACATGCAGCATGCACGAGTCGCATCCGATGAATAGATCGCTCCGTGCCACTGCGTCCGCCGCGGATTCGAATGCGTGCCCCCCGAGCAGCGACGCGCCCGCGCCAGCCGACAAACGCCGCCATCTCTGCCTGTTCGAGCAGACCAGCGACACGTCGACATTCGGCAGTCTGACGCGAAGCGCGCGTACCACGAAAGCCGCGTTTGCCCGGTTCCAATCCTTCGCGCGCGCGGTTTCGATATGCATGGTGACGAACAATCGACCTTGCCGTGGCTCGGTGATGCGTCGCGCCGAATGGAAAACCGGCGCTCCGGCATACGCGCCGATGTCCGAACAGCGCGTGAGGCACTCAGCCGCCTTGAAATAAGCATCGAATGCGTTCAGTCCACGCACGTCGAGCGTAACGTCGAAAGGCGCGAAGAAACCCACCGATCGCGATCCGCTCAGGTCCGCGAGCAACTCGTTGGTCGATGACGAATGCCAGCTGTTCAGACACACGAAGGTCTCACAGGCGGGCAGCGCCCGAGCGAGAGCGGCCGCATCGAACCGGCGCGTGCCGCTCTCACGGTTCATGCGCACGTGTACACGCCCTTTGAATTCGATGTCGCGATAGAGTGCGTTCGTGATTCGCGTGTCGGATGCGAGGATCACGTCGCCGCGATACCCGATCGACAAAGCACGCAAGGTCGGCCACATCATCAATGCGTCGCCGATGCCATTCGCCGCGAACACGGCCACCGTCATGCCTGCCTCCGCAACCGCAGGGAAGCATCGCCGTCATCCGGCTCCTGGCGGAATCGGAGTCGGTCCCAGTCGAACTCGCCGAACCAGACGATGGACCAGTCATCCGCCGTCGTGCCGAGCGTGCTGCCCTCGTGCATGATGTTCTCTGTCGGCGCCATATAGGCTTCGCCCGGACGCACCTCGACGCGATAGATCGGCGTCCGCGGAAATAGCTCGAAAAATCGCCAGACGAGCTCGCGCTGGTCCCATTCGAGCCGCTCGGCGTCTTCCTGCCCGGACGACGCGAGAATCAGACTCGCCATTTCCGCGGCTTCGTGCGGCATGAAAATGAAGTAACGCGACTCGGTTCCGACATTCGCGGAGATGCGATTGCGCCCACGCATTCTTTGCGATGAAGGCAGATTGTCGAAGTTATCGATGTGCAATCCCACCAGAGAGTCGATCTCCCGATCGATCGTCGCGCATGAGGCGTCCGGCGTGTTGCGCGCGACACCGAAGAATATGGGCCGGGTCGAAGTCCGAGGGCATTCCGGCGCATCGTAAATTTGGCGGAGTACATCCAGCCTGTGTTCCTCGCGCGAACACTGCTCGACATCCTTGGGGCCGCCTTCGAAATACCATTCGAGAAAGCTCAGGATCGGCGCATGCGCGTATTCAGGAATGGACATGAGCCCGATGCAGTTGCCTCTAACGCGGCGCGCCCCGCCGCGAATGAATTTGCCGAGCGTCTCCTGATCGATCGGCTTCCAGTCATCGCGCGGCATCAGGACCGGATAGTCCGCCTTGTCGCTAAGGCGCTCGACACGGACACCTTCACAGACGGACAACCGCTCTGCAAGTTGTTCGACGAGATCATCGGAAGCACGCAGATGGATCATGTTGGCGCTTCCTCAATCGGTCAGCACGTAATCATTCCACCAGCCATGCCGGCTCGCGCGTTCGATGAGATCGGGATCGCTTTCGATCGCCTCCACGACGACATCGAATACCGCCTTGCGGGCATAGTCGCAAAAGTCCGTACGCGCGCAGTCGAAGGTTCCATGTTCCGCCAACTTGTTCGAGGGCGCGCCGCCGCCACATACGCCGAAGTACTCGCACTCCTGCGCGCAACGCTCCACGCCCGCTTCGATCTCCGCGGCGACGCGCCTGTATCGCGCCTGAGTCTCCAGCGTCGAGAAAGGGACGTCTCGCGCATTGCCAAACTGCAGCCGGCCGTATGGTTCGCAAGTCTGGTCGAGAAGCTCCGGAGAGAACGTCGAGAAATTGCCGAAATGGTCGAACGACACGATATGGAACGGCGTGGCCTCGCTGCTGATCTGCTCGAAGTCCGCGCGATAGACGGAACGCAGTGCGTGGTTGAACTCGCGGAACGCGACGCGGCCGTCGTCGCATGAACGCTTCAGCAGATCACGGAGAAAATCTTTATAGGCGTCGAAATCGGATCGTGATCTGATGTACGAGATCAGATTGACGCCCTCGATCTCTTCGACGTTCAGGCCGACTACCGGAATGCGCATATCGACGAACGCATCGTAGAAAGCGTGCGAATGCGCCAGCGTGTGCGACGAAACCACCGATATCGCAGACACGGAAATGCCGTGCGCGAGAAAGCGGTTAAGTCCAGCATTCGCAGCGTCGAACGTTCCCGCGCCCTTGCGCGTAACCCGATTGCGGTCGTGAATGAACTTGGGACCGTCGATGCTGATTCCGACGTTGAGCCGGTGACGGACGAACACCTCGCAGTGAGCATCGGTGGCAAGCGTGCCATTGGTTTGAATCGAGTGATGGACGCGGCATCCCGATGCTTCGAGCTTCGAGAACTCGTCGAACGCTTCCGCGAAGAAAGCCGCGGGAAGGACGAGCGGCTCACCGGCATGCCAGCAAACCGTCACCTTGTCACCCAGCAGTCCGCTCTCGTCGAGCCAGTCTCGAATGGCGCGAACGGTGTCGATACTCATCGGCTCATGGACGTCCCGATCCACGAGATAGCAATATCGGCAGTCGATGTTGCAAAAGGAGGTCGGCTGGATGACCACCAAGCTCGTTTGCAAGGCACTCCGACTCACTTGCGCACCTCGATAACATTTTTTCGGCTATGCAGTGGCGATTCGCGATGGCTGCGCATCGTCGATAGCGAGTTCCGCTGGCGGGCTCGCAAGAGCCGCCGTTCGATACGGTTCAGTTAGGACCGTTGCGCCAGGGCGGGCCCTTGGTCCATTGTGTCCAGGCGGGCCACGCGACGCTGCTGATGCGGGATTGCTCCATCGACATGTCGCGCTGCTGCGCGATAACCTTGTCGTGAAGTTGTTTGAGGCGATCGCGGAACGTGTTCGAATTATTCATACGATACCTCTGTGTATTAATGAACAACTACGCAACGCTGAGTGTATGAAATGGACCGTCAAATGCAAGGTGAATGTGTTGAACCCGTTATCTTCGATACTCTCCAAATGAATCTCGGAAACAAATTCTTCACGATTCGAACGTGGGTTCGCGGCGAGCCGCTTCCCGGCTTCGTTTCCGGCGACGCAACCGCTGCGTGGATCGACGGCGCGAGCGTCGCGGCGTACCACGGCGAAGAAATCGAGCCTCGCATGTTCGCGCGCATCGAGATTGCCGACCGCCACTCCGTCGACGGCATCGCCGCCGCGCTGACTATATGGAGCAATCCTGAATTCGACGTCTCGGAGAATCTGTGGACTGAGATGCGCGACGCCATCGACGCGTATGCCGCGGGGCGACGCGCAAGCGTCATCGTCATGCACGCGTCCGAAGCGTCGACCAAAGGACGCATGTTCACGACCGGTTTTTCTCCGACGCATGAGTATGCACACTACGAGCTGAACGTCGCGTCGCTCAGGGAGCGGGTTCGGCAAGCGAACGAGAGGTTGAGTCAGCGAAGCGCCATCAGCGAAGTGCATTTTTCGATGCATGATCTCGCCAATGTCGATCACCGGCGCGTGATCGAAATCATTGCCGCGCATGATCTCGTGTCCGGCGCGGAAATGCGTCAGTTCGAGCGGCAAAGGTCGCTGAACCCACCGTACGATTTGCATTGCTCAACGGTCGTGTTGGCCGAACAGGAAATTGCCGGCGTGCTGCTGACGCGCATTCAAGGCGAGTGGGCCGACGAAAGTCTTCGCGCCGTCGCGCCGGCTTTCATGCGATGGTCCGGGCGCATCAACGCATTGATGCTTCATCGCACACTCGATGGCCTGGTTGCGCGCGGCGTATCACGTATTCGCCTCGTTCTGAACGCACGGCAGGCAATCGAGACCGGCAATCTCGCCGAGCGGTGCGACGGACGACGAATCGACGTCACCACGCGATACGAACGGGGGCTCTGAACGCGCGGCGGCTTTGCGAGCATTATTAAACGTCATATGATTCACCGCTTCACTGCAAGCGATTGCCCACCATTCAGTTCCTGCCTGATCTCCCAACGAGGTTTCATTTTTCGGACCTCTATTTCGTCCTTTGTCGGGAAGGCGAATCGTCGCCTGTCGAGCTACAGCCTGCTTCGAAGTAACAAGAGGCACGCGCATTCGAAAAATCGTCCCGAACGCAGGTGCGATCTTTCGGCTCGTCAACATGGCCGATATCAGCTTGACCTGTGACTTGAATTCCAGATTCCCTGAACTAGATTAAAGATCCTGAGCCGCCTGATTCGCTATCCGAATTGAGTAGTCGGGCTTTGTGCACTACGAAAATCATCCGGTCAAAATTTCGAGGGCGAGAACCATGGACGGCGATCAAACGACTCTGAGCGGCGCGGTCGCGCTTGCCGACGCGATCGAAGATCTGCGTGCCGAACTTATGGATGCGCTCGCCCGCGGCAAGAACAGCGATCTGCGCTTCCGGCTCAAGCCGATCGAGCTCGAAATGACAATCGGCATCACCAAAAAAGGTGAAGGTAAAGGAGGCGTCAAGTTTTGGGTGGTCGAACTTGGCGCGTCCGGATCCTATGAAAACGCGGCAACGCATCGACTGAAGCTCGTCCTAGAACCCGTCATGGGCCCCGACAATGCCGAAGCGATGATTAGCGATTCCACCGAGCAGAACCCTTTGAAAAATGGGTGAGCGGACATGTCCATTCTGCCGTTCAACCGCGTCACCGAGATCTTCAGCGCGCCCACCGGGCCGTACGGAAGCGGCCTCCTGCTGGGCGACGGGTACATCCTCACCGCACGCCATGTGCTCGTGTCAGAGAAGAATTCACGGTCCATTCTAAAGGCGAAGATTTTTGTGCGCACGGTGGAGATGCGCAACAACAAGATTCAGATGGCCGCCGCCGAACCCGAATGGCCCAGCCGGAAGGAACTCGCCGAGTTCGACCCCGCGCGCGATTGCGATCTGGCGCTGATACGCATTCGAGCCGAGTCGATCAGCGCCAGCAGCTCGCGCCTGTGGCAGCGGCCGTTGATGCGTCTGCTCGGCCGGGGGGTGGAATCCGATGGCGATCCCCGGTCCGTCACGCGCGTCAGTGCAGTCGGGTTTCCGGTGTTCCGCGATGCCGGCGAGCGAGGACGCGACACGAAGCAACTCACCGGAATCTGTCAGACCGGCGATTATCTGACGAGCGATGTTATCGGCATTCAGGAAGCGCGGCTCGACAGGCTTCACGAAGACCCTCGCCTCGCAGCGGCGCTGGACTGGTCCGGCATGTCTGGCTCCGCGGTGTTCATCGACGAGGAGGAAACGGAGGACAGCGTTCCTGAATTGATCGGCTTGCTGACTATATCCGGTCTCAAATGGCCCTACGAGTTCAAGGCAATGCGCCTGGATCCGCTGCTGCGCGATCTGCAAACCAAGGCACTCCTGATGCGCGCGGTGTCTCGCGACAGCAATCGCGCGCAGCGTGATATCGCGACAGCACTCGGTGATGGCGACGCCGTTGCGCAGGGCGCGGTGCTCGAGCCGCCCGCGATCCTCGACCGAGTCTGCCTGCTCGACCGCAGCAGACAGGAAGCCGATGTCATTCGCCGCTACGCTGATGCGAAACGCGGGCTCGCCAATGTTCCGTCGGAACCGGCTCGGCCCAAGCCGTTGGTGCTCGTTCTGCCGGGCGCGGACCGTCCCGAGCACGCGCCCGATTTGCTGGTCGAGCGGCTGCGCAAGCACACAATGAAGAAGATCAGCTGGCCTGGCGACACTGTGGCTGCCTCGAACATCGTCTGGGCCTCTCCGGCGGATTCAGTGGAGGAAGCGACGCGTTACATGCGCGGGCAGCTCTGGAATGCGATGCAGCAGCCTTGGGACGAAGAACCGCAGAGCGAAGATGAGTTCGTCAAACGGTGTATCGAGTTATGGTCAGACGACACGCGCCCGCGCCTGTTCTGGTCCTCCGATCTAACGCAGTCCGATCTCGGCCGGCATAGTGCCGCGCTGCTCGAGAACTGGGCGCAATTCTGGTTGCGACTCGTCCCGCGCGATGATCGCGTGCCCGTTCACCTGTTGTTCGTCAAGGGCGATCAGAAAAAGGCGTCCGCATGGATCAAGCAAGCCACGAAGGGGGCTGACTGCGGTTGCATTCATGCGCTGTCGGAGCTCTCCGAATGCGCCATTTCCGACCTGGAAAACTGGCTGTCGACATTGCGTGACACCTTGCCGCGCGAGCAGCACAACTACATCACCTCACTCGCAACACATCTGCACGACGAGTTCAGAAGTCCGTTCTTCCTGCGCGATGTCCGCAACATGGTGCTGAAGCTCGCCAAGGAGATTCGCTATGTCTGAAGCACTCGTCGGCCCCCTGCACGAACCGCTCTTTACCGGCAGCAGCGAACGCAAGCCGGAACCTACTCTGCCCGAGCCGCTGGAGCCGAGGCTACGCGAGAACGGTCACTATGTCCCGGACACCGCACTCATTTACGCGGTGGACGTTGCGTTGATGCTGGGTCAGCCGCTGCTTCTGACCGGTGAGCCGGGCACCGGCAAGACCACGCTGGCCGCGGCGCTTGCGCACGAACGCTTCGACGACCGCTTTCTGGAGATGCAGGTCAAGTCCGATTCGACCCGCGAAGACTTGCTCTATCACATCGATCAGGTCGGCATCTTCCGGGACTCGCAAGCGGGACGCACACGCCGCAAGCTGCTCGAATATCTCACGTTCCGCCCGCTTGGCGAGGCGATTTTGCGAGCGTGTCCGGCGGACGTCGAACTCATCAGCCGCAGCGGCGCGGCCTTGCGCGGCGACGAGCAGATTCTCGAAGAAATCTTCGGGCCGCTCGACGGGAGAGTGCCGACTGTGGCTGACCTGCTGCCTTCGCATCGCGGCAAGAACTCGGAGCGCGTCGTCGTGTTGATCGACGAAATCGACAAGGCGCCTCGCGACACGCCCAACGATCTGCTTGAGGAATTCGACCGCATGTCATTCGCGATTCCGGAATTCAACCTGAGCGTGAAGCTGCCCAGAAACGCACCGCGTCCGGTCGTGATCGTCACGAGCAACAGTGAGAAGAGCCTGCCGGAGGCATTCCTGCGTCGTTGTGCGTATCACCACATCGCATTTCCCGGCGACCGCGAACTGCGAGCGATCATCGCGAGTCGCCTCAGTCCCAAACGGATCGACGACGAATCGCTTGGCCAATTGCTCAAGCTGTTCGCCGATCTGCGTACGAACATGCAGCGACGCCCGGGCACGGCCGAGCTGCTGCAATGGCTGAGCATGATCGAGCATTTGCAGCCGAGGGAGTCGTTCGTCTCGCAGGAAACGCTCGAGCATTTGATTCCGGTGCTGGCGAAGAATGAAGTCGACAGTCTCGCCGCAAGGCGGACCATCACGGACTGGATCAGGGAGCGCAAAGTTGGACGGCCCGATTGAATCGTCCGCCTCGCTATCCGAGCGAATCGCCAACGCGGACGCAGGCGAACTAATCCGCTTTCTGCGCGCCAGCGAGTTTCGCATCGGCGTCGCGGAAGCCTTACGCGTCGCAGACCTGCTGAGCCTGCTCGCCGAAAGCGGTCGCACGCCGCAAAGTCTTGAGGAAGTCGCGCGCTGGTTCGGACCCATTCTGTGCACGACGCCACGTCATCAGGCGATTCTCGAGGAGCGCCTGAGGGTGTTCTTTGAACAGCCTCAGGTGACGATGCCATCGCCGAAACAGCCCGCTGCGATAATACCCGCACAATCGAACCTCTTGTGGCCGCATTGGGCGACGATGGCGGCAATTGCGCTCGGACTGTTCATTGCGCTCATCATCTACTCCGGACCGCCACAAGACAATCACCGCCTGGGGGCGCCGCGCACAGAGGTTGCACGCGGGGACACCTCCTTCGCCACGCCCGTGCCTCCGGACAGTGTTGCGATGCGCCTCACCCAGTCCGCGCCAATCGTCGTGATCCCGCTGCTGTTGTGGCTGCTCTTTCTGCGATCGCGGCCGAAGCAGGAGGCTGCGCTCGAGCGGCGGCCGGAATCCGGCGGCGAACGCATCGAACTGAACACCTCCGGAGAAAAGCTGCGCCTGTTCGACAGCGAGGATCTCGTCAGGCGCGCCGGTGCGAGCGCGCAGGCAAAGCAGGACGCGACGCAACTGTCCAGTCGTCTGCGGCACGCGCTGCAGGGCATGCGAACCTACCGCGTCACGCGCAGCAACACGCCGGACGTGTGTGCGAGCGTGCGCGCGACGGCAAAAGCCGGTGGCTTTCCACGTCTCCTTTTCGGTAATCGGGCACGTTTGCCCGATTACCCCGTCCTGGTAGAAACGCGCTCGGGCCGCGATCACCTCCCGGAAATCGCCATGGCGATCGGAGAGCGCCTGACGAAAGAAGGCGTCCCCTACTCGCTCTATCGTTTCGACACGGACCCGCTCCTGCTGCGCACCGATTCGAAGGTCCCGATGCCGGTGTCACTGGCCGATCTGGCTTCCCGTTACGACAAGGACGTGCTGATCCTGCTGGCCGACGTCGACTGCCTGCTCGATCCGATGTCCGGCCTGCCCCGCACCTGGGTCTACGAGCTGGAAGACTGGCGCCGGGTGGTGGTGATGACGCCCCTCTCGCCGCGCCGCTGGTCCTGGCGCGAACGCCGCGTCGCGATGGCGGGTATACGCGTTCTGCATGCGTCTCCCGCGGGCGTGATCGCGCTCGGCGAAATGCTGCGCGCGAATGTCGCAGGCGTGAATCCGCTGTTGTTGCGTCCTCCCGCGCGCCTCGGCATATTGTCGAGGGACGGTGGTCGCGCGCCCTGCTGGCATTCCGACAACGCGCCCGCCGGCGACGATCGCGATGCCGTCATGCAGGCCATTCAGATGGATCTGTCGCCGCGCTTGTTCGAACTCCTGTGCGTTCTCGCACTCTTTCCCGAACTGCGTCCGGACCTGACCTTGCACGTCGCGGCGACCTTGCGCGGCGCAGACGGCCGTTCCGCCTTCGACGAAGCGGATTACGCGACACTGTGCGCGTTGCCGTGGTTTCGCGTCGGGCGCATTCCGCAATGGCTGCGCTGCGACCTGGTGGGCACGCTGTCCCCTGTCGAACTCGACCGGGCCCGCGAGATGTACAACCACTGGCTCAAGCCCGCGTCGAAACGGCCGTCGGGAGACGGCAAAACCGTGGAGATCGTCCGGCCGGGAAAGACGCAAATCGTCAGCGCACGGCGCGACGGCATATTTCTGCATTTCCTCAAGGGCGACGACCTGACCGACATCGAACTCGTGCTAAAGCGGGAGTTGCTGGATTCGCTCAAGCCGGAGGCGTATCGCGAGGAACTGCAGCGCAAACGCGCGAGGAACATCGCGCTCGCGACGTCGGCGTTGCTCTGGCTAGGCGTGGCATGGTTCGACCAGTTGACCGGCGGAATCGGATTCAGGAACTGGCGCGTGCTTTGGAACGCGATGTCGGTGATCCTCCTGCTCGGAATCATCGGTGGCATCGGGCATTCGCTCAGAAGGCCCTCGCCGGGTCGTTTCGGCATTGCACCCCCGGTCGCGCTCATCTTCGCCACGCTCGCCATGCTCGGCATTTGGGTAGGTCAAATGCCGAATTCGCCGCTGCTCGTCTTGGTCGCCCTGTGCGGACTGATGCTCCCGTGCCTGGCGATGGCGCTGGCGCCGTCACTCTCCGACGATCTGATGCCCCTCTCCGCCGAGATTTCGTGGGATCGAGGCGTCACCATGCCCGCCTTTCTGCTGATCGGGTTGGGGCTCGGCGGGGCCGTCTGGGTCATCGGCTACCGTCAGTTTCCGTATGTCGATCCGTACGTGCAGCCGTTTCTCGCTTTATATGGCTTCGGAATCGCCCTCTTGCAGGGTCCGGCCTGCGACGTGAGCACTCGAACGATGCTGCTGCATACGGTGCCCGGCGCGCTCATGGGCTACGCGCCCGCAATACTGGTCACCATGATCCCCGACGCGGGCTTCGGCACGGCGTCTTCGGTAGCCCTGCTGTTCGGCGCGATCGGCGCACATGCTGGAAGCGTCTACGGCATATCCAGCGTGAGGCAGGCGGACATTCGTCCCGCGCTCGGTGTATGCGCGGCCGCGGCGGCTCTGGGCTCGGCGCTCATTGTTGCGGCGCGCCTCGTGTCGCCGTCGGGAAGCTGGACCGATCTCGGCTACTTCGCCATTCTGCCGCTGTCGATCGTGTTGCCGGTGCTGACGCTGTGCATGCCTTTCGCGATGCAGCGCCCCGGTCGGTTGCCCTCTTTCCATACGCTGGTCGCCGTCATAGGCGCGGCGCTCGGTGCGCTTACCTCGCTCGTCCTTGTGAAGCTGGTCGGGCCGCTCGCGATTCGCACCGGCCTCGTCGAGGCGCACACCATGCACCTCGCGGTCCTGCCGCTCGCGCTGCTGGTTGCCTTCGTCAATGTCCCGTTTGCGCGCGCATCCATGCTGATCGGATCGACTAGTTGGCGAGCCGTCGTGGAAGGACTGCGAATGTTCGATTCCACGCGATACAGCCGTCTACAGGGCTATCTCGTAATCGCCTTGTGGATCGTGTGCCTGCGCTTCGACTTCGGCGCCGCCGGCGTGCTCCAGCTGAAATGGCTGGCGCTGCCGATCGCCGTCTACCTCGCCAGCCAGGAACGGCGCGGCACCATTACTGTGCTGATCGTCGGCGTCGCCCCGCTCTTCTTCACGACGAGTTCGCCGCTGTTACGCGCGGACCCCGCTCTCGCCGGCTGCTGCATCGCGGCGTACCTGTTCGTCGCCCGGCCCTGGTGCCGCAACATGGTGATCGGTCTTCCGCACTGCCGTTTTTCGCATCTGCTGCTGTGGTTATTGATGTTCGGCGTGAGTATCGTCGTCAAAGACAAGTCACACGCTCCGTCGGTCAGTTTCACGATGCCGACGCTAATCTTCTGGACGGCCGTGGCGCTCGGCCTGACGCAGGTTCGCCGCACAGTTGTGGTGTCGGCTCTGGTGGCTGCGCCAGTCGTCGCCTTGATCGTTGCGCTCCTGCGCGAAGGCATGTTGCCGATGGACTGGTTTCGGCCGGTCGTGTGGTTCAACACGTTGACCGGCGGCGCCGCCGCACGGGCGCAGATTGATTTCTCACCGCCGGCATGGCTCGATTTTCTGCAGACCTCGCTCGGATCGGTGTCGCCGTTGACTACGTTGCTGGCCTACGCGATCTCTCGACGTCTTTGCAACGCCTATATCCCCGGCAGAAGCAAGGAGGCTTCCCCCTTGTTCACGATGCTCGGCCTTCTAATGTTTCTCGCCCTGTCGACGAACGGAACCGATCTCTTCGTCGATCTGACGATCGCGTCCAATACGTCGATGGGCTATCACGGCTTCCTGCTCATCATGATCTCGGCCGTCCTTATGCTGGGCCGCATCGCAACGTCCGCCCGTGTTCTCACGTGCGCGACCGCCTCGTTGTGCTGGTTCCTCTACATGGTCGGCGCAGGGATTCGGTCGCCGGCAGCGGTGATCACGTCGATCATCGGCAGCGCGAGTTGCTTGTTCGTGGCGTACGCCTTTCGGCACTGGCTGATGCACGAGGGCGCCGACTTCGGCAATGCCCTCGCGCAGGCTGCGGAGCGCGAAACGCATCGACTCGCCGAGCGCGCGCGAAACCGGGAAAGCGTCCTCGGTCCGAAGGGCGCTGCGCCATCGCGCATGCATGGCTGACGTTGGCGGCGAGGCATCCCCTGCATATGCTCAATGAACCGTCGCCCCACCAGGCGCATCGGCGAATGAGCCAACCCGAGCGTAACCTCACCGGTCTACCGGCTCGACGCTCCAATGAGACGGTCCTCGAGCGAATCCAAAGCTCTCAGGGACGCGTGCACTTCGTACCGATACGGCGCGACTCATCAAGACAAAAGGGCCGAAGGATGGAGGTTCGACGAAATAGTTTGAGTCCTCTTGCCAAGAGTAGCAGCGACCCGATTGCGATTTAAGTTTAAGCCAGCGATCTTCTCGGTCGGTTTGGGACGCTACGACGTTGTAAAGCCCGGCATGCGTACTCCCCGTACAAATCGCTCCACCACGTCGCCTTGCAGGATCCATCCGCCAAGCGGTGGTACACCATCACCTCCAGTACGTCTTCGGCGAAGGGTTGCTCAATAATGCCAAGCAAGTCTTCGCAGAAAAAATGCGTCGAGCACGTTGGAAAAAGTCACCACTCCCTGTCGGAAAAGGAGTTCTCTGGATGCATGAATAACGCTGCAGCGTCGAAAGCTGATGTGCTGCTGATTTTGAATTTCAGTCAGTTCCCGCCCGTCTGTGTGGCCTGGAGTCCCTCAAGTGCCTGAAGCTGGGCCCCGACTGCGGTCAGGCGGGTGTTAAGCTGAATGAGCATCTTATCGGAGTTAAGAAGCGCGTCGATCGCCTTGTCATCTGCCCCCTTCGGCGCATTGCTCCTGACTGTGGTTGTTCGTAGGTCTATCGCCGAAGAAAGGTCTTGCTCAGTTCGCTTCAGCACCGCGTACTTTGAATTGATGCTGCTACCCGTCCCCTCTCTGAGCGCCGTCTGGAGGCCAAGCATGAATGAGCAGTCGTCGTGATACTCCATGACGTCGAGCAACGCAGTTTGCATGGGGTAATCGCTCAACGTCGTAGAGGAATTGCCCGACAATTTAGTCCTGATATCACTCGCTTTTGCGGTGCGAATTTCATCGATCTTTACGGCGATTGCCGGCGCGAGGAGCTTCTGATAGACCTCCTCGTTGATCAAAGAGCGTGTGGCGTTGGAGAAGAGACCCAGAGCGGAAAGGATGCTTTTTCCCATGGGCCCGCCGACCACCGCTGCCGTACCGGTGAAGACGTTAGTCAGGGTGCCAAGGGCGATATTCCAGGATGCCTCATTGCCAAAAATCGTCGCCTTGTGCGCTTCACAAGCCGCGCGTGACTTGGACATGAGATCTGTGACGATGAAGTTCCGCTGCACAAGGCAGGATTGCCTGTAGATTTCTTGCAACTCCTTTGCACCGGCACTTGAAGCAGCAACTGGCGCCGAAGCGGCCGTCGGCGTTGAAGAGCGGACCGGCCCGGAAGTTATCCCGGCGTCCAGAGGCGTGGCTTGCGCCGACGACGGATCACCGAAGCATTGCGGACTGAGATAGTTCATTTGGACTAGTGCGACAACCAAGCTATCGTACTCGCTGTCAATCGGCTCACCCTTGGTGACAAGGGGCGCGGGCCGGTAATCCTTGTACGCCCTATTTTGAACGGAGGCTGGACAGGCGCACAGTAGCGGTGGTACAGCGACGGCTAGAAGCAGCCAGCCGAGACGTCGATAGGGGCTCACACTGCCCGGCCGGGTGCTGACGCCTTCAAGAGAATCTTCTTTTTCTGTCGTCGTCATGTGAGCCACCTTTTTCTGATTCTTCATAAGCGACTACGGCGCACCGGTTAGTCAATCGTAGGTTTACGAATATAAAAATCAAGCATTCAATGGTCTTACGAACCGAGCGCTTGGCCTAAGCGCACCTAGACGCTTCTATTGCGTCGATATGGTTCTGCGCGGAATGTACTGCTTGGGCGGCTGCCCCAAACCTCTGCGAGCACGATCTCCACGCCCGTGGTACCGATGAACCGAAGCACCGCTTTGAGATAGGTGCCGATGAAGTCCATCGACGTGGATGGGCCGGGGATGTACGCTCCGGCATGGGCAAGAACCAGCACCGCCTTTTTGCCCCTCAGCAATCCGTCGGGGCCATTCGCGGTATAACGAAACGTCTTTCCTTCTCTCGCTGCTCCCGCAAGGGAACTCCATCGCCGCGGAGGATTCAGCCTTGAGCGAATATCTATAACTGCCATCGAATTCTGCCCAGTTCCGGCCAGTGCAGGTGGTGGTTTTGCGGCGGAAGTATATGACCTTTGGCGATGCCAATCTCATGGGCGCAAGTCGCGCATCGATAGATGCCAGCATTCGCCGCAGGGATGCCCGGCTCATACAGTTCGTCGTATGCTGTTCTTTCGTTCTTTTTCAAAGCAGTGGGGCTTGTATTGCCCCACCTTTGAGCCTCCAAACCGCAAACTTTCAGTTTAACTGATGGACGGCAGGGGGAAGCGTACGCGAGCTGCAAGCGTTGTCTCAGACTCGAGTGTGAACTCAGCTTTTTTATCCCAACGCGCATGGCTGCCGAGACGCGCCCAATTGTCATTTCGAAGAAATAGAACGCAGGAATTTCAACTCTCTCGCTGTTCTTCAAAAAATGCGTCGAGTCCGAATAACGCGCGCACCATCTTCAGCGAATCACGCCACGACTACCTGCGCAGACAACGATTCGAATGCATCGATGACGGCTAGTTCGAGCTTTTCGTCGTAGCGAAGTTCATCCCACTGGCTGTCTCGCCGGCCTACGCGTTCCACTTCGCTCTCTCCGTCTCCATCACTTCGTTCTCACTCGTCCCGATCCCTTCTTGTTCAATTTCACGCGTCGTATTGCTTGATCTCGATTGCCCGATGAGTTTATGTACGTGAACGCATCCACCGTCGAAGGTTCTCCGTCCCTGAACAAGATGTCAAGTTGTTGCGCCCCGGTTCTGCGGCGATCTCTTGCTTCCAGAAGTTCAGGACCGTGATCGCCGCGCTTGCGAATCGCATAGAACGCGCCTGCGCGAGACCATGGATGCCAATGTCGGCTTGCGCGCGAGGGCACGACGCTGAACATCGTCATGAGGGTGGATACACTCACCGCGAAGGAAGTCGCCACGAGCGGCGCCGCGCTTACGATTCTCTCCGAACTGGCGGTGCGCGAAGAGCAGAAGAACGGACGGCTGTCGGCGGCGCGCATCGGACGTCCGGCAATCAAGCGGACGATCGCGCTCGGGCTTCACGTGGAAGCGGCCGCTGTCGCAGGCCGCGCGCTTTGTCGGTGCGCGGGTGCGGGAAGTGGCGACTACGCTGCTGGCGGGTGACACACGCCCTTCGTCAGCCCGGGGGAAGAAGCTCTGCTTCCTGCGTGCAGTCCTTGTACATCTGAGCGGACGGTTCGAACGTATCGGGCTCACAGAGATCGTCGGGAGTCAACGGGTTCGGCGCATAGGCCTCCGTCAGCTTCCACAGCAGCGCGCCCATCGGCATTCGATAAATATCGCTGTGCGCCCCTCCGCCCGTACCCGGGCTGTTATACGTCGTCACGACTGCACTCGTATCGATGTAGAGCAGTTTGCCATCGCGACGCGGGAGCGTAACGGGACACGTGCCTTTATCGTCGGCAAAGCAGAGATCGAACGGAAGGTGTTTCGAATGGGAATCCGATGTCGCCGGCGCGTTGTATTCGACCGTCTTCATGCATTCGAATGTGCTCGCAGAAGCGTCGTCGCCGCACTTCTTTTTCCACGTCGAAGCTGCACCGGACGGGCTGTACCAGAACGGAAGACTCGTCGCGCCATCCCCGCTCGCAGCTGTCATCACAATCTGCGTCCACATCTTTTGGAAGTCGCGATATGGCGCGCCTTCCCAGCTTTTCTCCGGATCGAATCGGTTGATGCTCACGGCGCCTTGCAGGGCGACCACCAGATCGACACGCGGATCGGGGATGGGCTCCTTCGCGTCTTTGTCCTGAGCGAGAAGCGGACCGCTAAACAGTGCACGCATGGCCGCGCGCGCGCCAAAGCTATGTCCGATGAGCACCACTTTGGGTGCCATTGTCGAACTTACCTGCTTCAGCAATTGTGGAATCGTCCGATTGACGACGACGTTGAGCCACACAAGTCCAACTTCATCCGCATCATCCGCTTTGTTCGGATAGCTGAATACATTAGAGAAACTATTTGTCCACATCGACGGCCACGTCACGCCAACGACGAGAGGCCGAAAAAGCGCCTTACCCTCACCTTCTTCCTGCCGGGCTGCTTCGATCATGTTTCCGATGATGTCATTAAAGTTTCTAATGGCCTCGTCCTGAGAGGTATTCCATCCCATCACGATGATGACGACATGCGAGTAGCGCTCCTCTCTTAGATGCGATGCCATTCCGCACTCGAGCTTTTTCAAGGCGTCCAGCCCGTTTATGTAGACGTAGTTGCGAGGGGCCGCGCTCTGATACTGGTTCTTGAGAATCTCGACGTTTCCCGATCTAACCGCCGTTTCGGACTTCCTGGTGCGCGCGGTACAGACGCCCGGAACGCGCGTGACTTGTTCAGGTTGATAGAGCGGACAACGGCGCCACGCGATGCCATGGCGGTCCAACACCGTATCCTTGCTCAGCTTCTGAACCATCTTGAATTCCCACTTCGCATTGACATCAACCGGATCCTGAGCTTCGAAGGAATTGTAGAGAAAGCACTGATCGATCAGTGTGGTCGTGACGTCTTTCGCGGCCGGCCTGTCGTATTTGATGATGTGCGAAATGAACAGCGACTTGCGGTCCCGATTCTGGAATTCGTCTATCGTTTGTCGGGTGTTATGAGCCAGAAAGACGCCATCGCGTTCGCCTTCGAGATATTTTGCGTTCGAAACCACGAGTTTCTTGCCCGCGCCATTGATATCATTTCGCGGGCTCTTCTCCAGCGCGAGAACATAACCGGGATAATGCAATGCTTCGCCTTTCGGATAGTAGAGAACGGTATGAAACTGCAGCGAGTTCTCCGAGTCTATCGAGAACGCCTTCTCCTGTTGATGCAGCGCCGTAGGAAGGTTGCTGCATGCGGCCAGTTCGATAGTTGCGAGTATGCACAGGACAGAAGCGCGCATGGTTTTGACATCCTCCGAAGATTAATCATTGTCCCGGGCAGCGCGTCCGCGCCGTTATTTGAAGCTGGCCATTCAGCAGTACTAAAACGAGTCGGGCAGATCGAATCTCAATACAGCCGCATCAAGCCATTAAGACCCGTTAATTAACCGCTGCAATACCCCAATACCTATGATGAATAGGATACCTCATCCAAAGTCACTTCGAGTTCAATCGGTAGAAACACGATGTGATTCATTTTATATAGATATCCTATTGTTTCAAGGAAAGAGAATCTGATCTTTGCGGAGACGATCATGGTGCACGAAAGCAGACGAGCGTTCATGAAAATTGCAGCGAGCAGCACGATTGCAGCCGCGAGTCAGACGCGAGCGACGTCCTCATGCGCTGCGCCTTTCACCCCCGATCCAAGAATGAAGGACTTGGGCTTTCGCGCGTATAACTTCAACCACGGCGCCTATGAACACGCCGTCTACGTGAAAGGCACGGGTCATGTCGTCATCGTGATGCACGAACTGCCGGGATTCGACAAGAGCACGGTGAATTTCCTCGACAGACTAGTCGAGCACGGTTTCTGTGTGCACGCGCCGCTGCTCTTCGGCCCAATGTTATCGAGTGATTCGGTCGGCAACTACATTGGCTTGTGCATCAGCAGAGAATTCGCATATCTTAAATCGAACCGCTCTGCACCCGTTTGTGACTGGCTCCGCGCGCTCGCTCGCTGCCTCAGCGAGCAGAACGATAACGCACGCATTGGCGTAATCGGAATGTGTCTCACTGGCGCATTTGTCATTCCGATGGTGATCGAACCGGGAACGCACGCCGGCGTGATCTCGCAGCCGGCGATTCCTATCTCGTTTCGGTACGTGCTGAGCAAGGCAACACAGGGTGAAGGTCCGTGGATGCAGGAGATGAATATCTCCGATGAGGATATCGAAACCGCAGCGCGGCGATGCGCGCGCGATGGCGTGCCGATCCTTGTGCAACGCTTTACCAATGATCTCATAAGCACGCACGAGCGTGTCGAGCGTATAAGAAAGATATTCGGCAGCACGGCCACCCTATATGAGTACGACGATCCTGGGTCGGACGATTTTCCGCACGCTGTTCTCACCACCGAGTTCGACGACGCCTGCGAGTACGATGTGGTGGATCATGAACGCCCGAACCCCACGCGGATTGCACTACAGAGAGTCGTCGCCTTTTTGCACGAGAACCTCGACGCGCGATCAAGCTGACCCGCCTCAAACGGGCACGAAATCGCGCCTATCTTTCTTATAGCGATGTCGGCCCAGCGTTCCCTCGTCTTTGAGGCGCTTGATTTCCTTCTTGATGGTAAGCAGCCGCTCGTGATATCGAGGCTCACCCAGCTTTACCAATTCCGATGCGGGATCGGCCGCTTTCAACGCGTTGAAAATTTCGGCGTCGTGTGCGCGTCCTTGATGACGAATGTCCGCGACAAGCAAGCACACGATGTCATCCGCGCCATCGAGTTTGTAATGCGACGCGTAACCGGACATGGCCTTCTTGAAGTTATCGATCCCTACGTCGATCTGTAGCGCACGATGCGCTGCATCGTTCTGCACCCAATGAATAAAGCGTGCCGCCTGGATAATTTCCGTATCCTCTATTTCGGCTAACGAAGGATTCAGATAGTCGATAATCCCCGCTGTTGAGTGATCATTTTCAAGCTCGGTCGACGAATTGCCGCGCACGCGATGAATGCGTGTACCCACGATCTCCAGGTCAGGAAAATATTCTTTCGCGAGAACGGGAAGTTCCTTCAGCAAGCGGCGCAGATAAATCACGAAATCGCCATTGGGAACGTGCGCGGCGAACTGCAGGAACGAAAATGTGAAATGCGCGCGATCATAGGTATTCAGCGTGTGGAATAGCGCGCCTTCGGCCATCGCAGTAGGATGAATAAAGTCTGCCCAGAATTTGTATTTTTCACGATACTCGGCTCGGTCGTATCGCTGACCGGCGTTGCCGCTCACGTTCATCAGGCCCTTGCCTCCCGCATAAGGCACGCGCTTGCCGATAAAGAATCGGTTGCCGTCGATGGACCCATAGTACTTCGCGCCCTCTTCCAGTGAAAAACTCACAACCTTCATCGCTGTGCTCCTCTTTATCGCGTCACTAGAATCTGCTCGCGTTCTTCAGGCATCGAGAACGACGTGACCCGGAGATTTAATCTCCAATTGCTCCGTCAGGGCCAGTATCGATTGATCGACCACCTTGTACTCTCCGCGGAACGCTTTCTGAGCGATGTCTTCCACATGCGCAAGTGCATCATCCAGCGTTGCGCCAGCGAGGCCCAGCGACGTGAGTGCAGCGCGTGTCAAAACGCCGATCGCGCCGTCGAGATTGCCGATTTCATGGCCGCATCGGATCAGGGCCGCCTGCAATTGCGCCTCTTTCTGAGCGCTTCCGAACTGATCGACGCGTACGCCGATTGCGAGGATCGCGGACGCTGCCCCGGCTGCATAGGGACTTTTGAAGTTGCTGCCTGCCCGGTTGCGATAATAATCAATGACAACCTGATGGCTTCCTCTGCATTCGAAGTGCCACGCTTCGTCGAGACTCGAGTTCGGCTGCGAGATGATCGGCACGACGTTATGCTTCTTCGCCAACACCCAAAAGTCGTCCAGACTCATCTTGAGCGCCGGCAGCGAGAGATCCATTGCGCGGCCCCCTTCGTGAAAGCTGCCACCGGGTGGCGGACTGAATGCTCGCTTCTTCTTGTTGACATAGTCGAGATGCGCCTGCATCTGCATGTCGTATGTGCGAAAGAGATCAGAGAGAACGAGCCGTCCTGTAAGCGCGGATAAGTCCGCGGCAATACCAGCCATTGCTGTTGTCATGTCAGGCGTTCCCTTGGGAATTCTTGTAGATGGAAGGGATATCGACATCGAGTAGCGGAGTCTTCATTGAACCTCCAACTGCATGAGTGACTTGAGCACACTTCCACGCTCTATTTCCTGACGGATTCGTTTCCCATTTCTTTCATGCGATGACAGTCAAAAGCATAGGCGACGGAAAGTCGAACGTCATCTAGTGTTTTACGCGTGCATTAAAGGCATCCGAACGAATCGACCGTAGTAACAACTTACTCGATTGTCGCTGCCCATGAAACTAACGAGTCGAAGCGAGAATGGGTGTACACCGATCATGTTGATGGAGCCGTAGCGGAGTTCTTCCGCGCGCTGGGCGCGGCGCCGGTTTAGGCGGAGACGGACCGAGGGCGGGAGCGCACGCGGCCTTCACTGTTTCCTCGATAAAGATCTCGGCTTGTGCCAGATTGCACCGGTTGTGAATCACCTGAATATTAGTGTACTCGGACGTAACGCGAATCTTAGCGGGCGGGGATTCTCGCAACTTATCGACGTATTCCTTAATATCGGCCGCCGTGTTGACGGTGTTCTGCGAGAGGACGAGCCTATTCGCGAATGTCTGACACTTGGCGATCGACTCCTGCACGCGCTCTTCCACGAGCATGAGCCGCGCAGCGGCCAGCAACCCGCTGTCATCCAGGCTCTTTTCCGCACGCGGCTCCGCAGCCACGATGCGCGATAACCTGTCGGCGGGTTTCGAAATCATCGACGCACATCCGGTCAGAAGAACGGGCGCAAGAACGATGAAGATCGTTTCTACAGGCTCCATGATCGCCCCCCTCCCTGTTTATCGCCACACTCAAATTAGGTGATGACCGCATGGCGAGTCCGTCCTGCGGCCTTTTAAGCATTTGACGATTCGGTTTCATGGTCTACGCTTGGCTTAGCGGTTCGCATCGAGTTTCAGGCAGAAACGCTGACTTCCGCGGAGTGGACAATCCGCCGCTCACCGCGATCAACGACGAAAAATCAGGCCATCGACATGAACAACCGGGAAGCAACGTTGTCGCGAGCGAGTTTGCCTCGCTTCTTTCGATTGCTCATCGCTTTAACGGCGTGGTCATTCGGCGCGCTTGCAAATCAAGTTCTGGCGGAGCCTGTCACGACATATCGGGGAATCTGCAATGCGTCGGCGGGTATCGATTTGGGATCGGGCTACTTCGTCGTCGCCGATGACGACATCAATTCGCTCGTCGTTTATAGCTATGGCGATCCCGCGTACAAGGGCGAAGTCAATCTCGGCAAGTACCTTGCCGGCGATGATGGCAAACAGAAAGAGTCCGATCTCGAAGGCGCCGCGAGGATTGGCAATCGGATCTATTGGATCGCATCACACGCCGCCAACGATCAGAACGAGCCTCGGCCTGCGCGGCAACGCCTGTTCGCAACGAGCATCGATACATCGGGCAATGTGCCGAAGCCCCTGCCGATCGATGCGAAACCATACACTGGATTGCTGAATGCGCTCAAAGCGGATGATCGCTTCAAAGTACTGGCGGACGCTACCTATCACGCCGCCGAAACGCGAGATGGCTTGAATATCGAAGGACTCGCTGCTACCGACAATGGCGGATTGTTCATCGGTTTCAGAGGCCCGCTAACCGACAAGAACGAAGCGCTCATTCTCGAACTCGAGAACCCAATGGCGACTGTCGAGAAAGGCGCCACGCCCGCATTCGGCGAGCTAATTCGCCTCGATCTCGGCGGCCGCGGCGTGCGCAGTATCGAGCGCATCGGCAACGAATATCTCATCGTCGCGGGTCCGTACGGAAAGAGCACGTCCGATTCACCACGATTTGCGATTTACAAGTGGAACGGTTCCCGCAAGGCGCGGCCCGTGCACTTGAAAGATATCGAGCCGCCCGACTTTCATGCGGAAGGCATCTTCGAGATCGCCGGCAAGGGGCAACTCTATCTTCTGAGTGATGACGGCGATGACCACTTCGTGTGTAAAGAGGGCAAAGATAGCAAGAAGTTCACGAATGATGCGCGAAAGACTTTCCGAGGCATGGCCATCGATCGTTAATCGGTTTGCTGACCATATCCTGCGCGAATCACGCCGTCTTCAAAATCGACACAGCAGATTTTCCGTCAACGCGCGATCGCGCGCGCCGCCGCCGTACTGCCCGAAGTACTGCACGCCGACGTCAGGTGGCGCGTGATGGCGCCATCGACGGCCAATTCGACGACCGCTGCATAGCGCGCGAACGACACGCGGGAAACCGGCTTTGTATCACCCATCGCGTTCCGCCAACCGGCCATCGCGCGCGCGGTCAGCACGCCGTGCGCACCCGGATAAGGGTGTCCTTGATTTCCTTGCATTTTTGCGGGTTAGGGAGTTCTAGCGCTGACGGGGCTTTGCCTTCTCCCCCAAATTCATATCACCGAAGGTCAGCGACTTGCTGTCTGTCTAGAAGGAATGCGCGGCAGGCGTAGGAGCGTCGCAAGCCCGGATCGGAGTGGGAAAGCGAGTCTGCTCGCGATCCCCGGGGAAAATGAATGTTCCGCACAGATTGATGCCCCAAAAAAGGCGCGTCCGTGCGATTTCTTGCGCTGTTGCGCTTCCAGCGCTGCAACTCCCGCACGATCGCCCGCAGCGCGACGTTGATTGGCAGCGGGTCGTCGGTGGCTTCAGCAATCATCTAGTCAGGAGGGTCTGTCCGCGTAAGCCGCATGTGCTGTCTTTACGCGCTGGCACGGACGCTTCGGGTGCTTTTCGGGAAGCAGAGTCACCGTCGTGCAAAGCTGACAGACGCGGGTACCTCTTCGGCGCACTGGGGGCGACCGCACAACTCCCTGTCATCTTTTGGCGGTTGGTTTGGCGCCTGATTTAGTCGTGCGTCGGCCGCATCATCGGGCTTGCGATCATCGAAGTCCGATTTCTGATCGTCCGTAATCGCTTGACTACGAGGACGGTCAAGTAGTCGAAGACGCTGCACGCTCGCTGAATTCGGCCCACCTCGCTTCATAGATCTTCAGAACAGCTTCCGGAGAGGTGTTGAAATCGCACGCGATGGATTTGACGATTTCTTCAACGATCGTCTGTACCATAGCGTCTCCCGGCGAACGGGGATTGCTCTCGGGATTCGAACAACTTGCTGCGCTCAAAGCGCAGTTGAACCAAGGCGCGAACGGCAAAAAGGTTGCTTCACGCTTAACGTCCCGTCAGTGGACGTCGTGCGGGAAATCAAGCAGCCACCGAAGCCTCCGCGAACGTCTTCTGGCGCAGCCGCGCGCGCAGTTACCACGCTGCAACGACATTTCCCGAGCGGCGTTGCTTGGACTTAGCGAGCGCAACGTTCGTAACGGCGTGAAGCTCTGGTGCCGCGGCCAACGCTATTGGACCTGTCTCGTCGAAGGCTATGCGCGCGTGGATCTGACCGGCGCAATGACTGGCGTTGTCACCGCTGTCGAAGCAGAGTACGGCACAAGTCGCAAGATGGCTCGGCTCGCGCGCAGGCGTGAGCAGATTCCGAGAGATCTTCCTGGTCAACCGCGTTGACCTTCAAAACACTTTTCAATTGCAGAGTGCGACTGCATTAGCCATAAAAGTAATTTGTCTCTGGACCATTAGTTTTACTAAGGTCTTGTCAAACTTGGCTTTCTGACACGCCGGCGGCGCCTCGCTTGCGGCTCGCCTCACAACCTGCGCAGCGTCGGTGCTGGCTGCAACGTGACGTAGGGTACGGCACGCCGGACGATGACTATCGCGAGGCTCATATCGAAGATCTCCACGCCGTGACTATCAGGGCCGGATGCACTTAAACATCTGCCGACGCGCAAGAGTCAAAGAATGGAGGCCCGGCCTCGTTGCTGGCGGGATCCGCCGGCGTGGGCGATTAGCAGCCTGCAATACTTTGACGAATCCTTTCCGGCGGGAAGACATACCACTCACCGTCGTCGTGCCGGAAGAAGAAAATGCCAATCGGACCATCTCGCCGAACCAGTTCGATATGAACATAGCGATTCCCCGTTTCGCGCCCGCGGGTGAATTGCGTGACGCGGACTGGTGATACAGGTGATGGCGCGAGCCATTTCTCGACGACCCACCGCAGTGACATTTCAGGCGTGTTCATTTGGCTCCTCCGTTGCACTCCCGTAAGCATAAGATCCATGTTGTCAGCGAAGGGCAGGAGGCCCGGCCTCCTGCCCTGCGACTAGTCGAATGCAGATTCGACATGGTTTCTATTGAAGAAAAACAATCTCGGAGGACATGCACGCATTGACTCTCTGTTTCAATAACCCACTGTTCTTCAGCAGGGCCAGAAAGTCGTAGTTACAGCCAGGATCTCCGTCGTCTGGATTGATCCTTACAAAGTATCCTGACCAAAGCTCGCTCATATTCAGCAGGTTCCACCCGATATCCTGATCATAATCGTGAGACGCAAAAACGGCCACGATGGGCTGACCGGTTTGGTTTACCACCCGTACACGCTTATCCTCCATGCCGTAAGCATGTGTCGAAGCAATCGCGACACCGAGCGCGCAAGCTGCCATAAGCTTCCTAGAAAACGTGACGCAAAACATACGAGCATTCATTTCTCATCTCCGGTTAATATCGACAACCGCGCTGTCGATGAACTCATTCTGGTCATCGCGAGGCGACGTCGAAATCCCGCAGGTGTCGTAGCGCAAGCACGATCTTTGTCGGAACGCCGATGCGACATTTGTCGGATACACCGGCTCGCATCCATGCGATACGCTTCAAGCGAGTGAACGTTCGTCTAACAGCGGACCTGGCAGGTGCCATGAACAATCAGGACCTTTTGAAAGTGCTGCTTCTCGAAGATGAAGGCGTGCAGCGCGCGGGCATCAGAGCGTTAATCCAGATGGCGGCGCCGCGCGCGCAGATTCACGAGGCATCGTCGTACGAAAGCGCAATTTCCGCGATCCAGAATGTGTCGTTCGACATTGCCTTTCTGGACTACGACCTTCGCGGCGCAGCGAACGGTCTCGACGTGCTGCGGAAAATGCGCGAGCTCGATATCGACACGCGCGCGATCATGCTTTCCTCGTATCGCGACCGCGAGCTAGTTCTCGCCTGCATCGACGCGGGCGCCGCGGGCTATATCACCAAGGAGATGGACGCCACTAACCTGTTCGAGCGTGCCCTGGAAACGGTTTTCATGGGCGGCGTCTTCCTGCCCGCTTCGGCGCTCGGGAAAGGCGGCCATTCGCCCGCATCGAATGTGAACGTGCAGGGCGGCGACGTCGATTCGCTCGGCATTCGCGGGCGGCGGCTCGAAGTCCTCTATTACCTGTGCCAAGGTCTGCCGAACAAGACCATCGCGCGAAGAATGGGCGTATCCGAGGAGACGATCAGGAAGGACTATAACCCGGCGCTTTTCCGCGTGTTCGGCGTGGCGCGGCGCACGGAACTCATTCTGGAGGTGTCCCGGCGGAACATCGTTGTTCCAGCGCCTCGGGCGCCGGACGGGCCACAAGCAGAGCATTGAGAGCTCGCACGATATCCGCGGGCAAAAAGGGCTTGGGCAGTATGCCAACGGCCCGCGCGTCCGCGATGCCAAGCGTCGACGGATCGTCCGCCAGAAAGAGCACCGGCACTTCGTCCTCGAGGTACGCACGCGCACCCGCGAGAATATCAGCGGCGTTGACCGTGCTGTCGAACGCGTGATCCGCGATGATGACGTCCGGCGTCATTTCAAGTTTGCGCAGCAGGTCGATGAAATCGGCGAACGAGTCCGCTTCGTCGACAATGAGGCCAAAAGATCGCAAGCACTCGACGATCGACTCGCGGATCAGGGCGCGCTCCTCTAGAACGAGGGCATAGCGTCCCGCGAGCTCGGCGACGGAAACGTCCGCGCCGAAGGCGGTCGCAGCCCAGCGCGCGCCGCCATCACCGGCGATGGGAAGCTGCACGGAAAACCGGCTTCCGCTTCCCCTTCTCGATCGGAACTCCAGTCGATGCTCACGCAGCCTGCCGATCATCGCGTTCACAAGTGACAAGCCGATGCCCGCGCCGCGACTCATGTCGCGCGACGGATTGCCGAGCTGGAAGAACGGCTTGAAGATATCGTCCCAGTGCGCCTCATCGACGCCGATGCCATTATCGACCACATCGACTCGTGCAAGTCTCTCCAGCCCGATCACGCCAACGATCACCGTTGCGCGCGGTGCCCGACGCACATCCGAGTACTTAATGCCGTTCGAGATCAGGTTGAGAAGGATCCGTCGAAGGAAGGAAGAGTCGCTTCGAACGAGAAGGCGGCCGCGCCGGCTCGCCTTGTAGTGAATCGCGACGCCGCATGCCGCTGCCGTGCCGCTCATCGACGCGATCACGTCCTCGAGCAACGCGTCGAGGTCGATGTTCTCGTAATCCGGATTCGTCAGTCCCGATTCGATCCTGGAAAGATCGAGCACGTCATTGAACGACTTGTTCATGATCTCGCCGGCTTCCTGCAGCTTCGCGGCCCAGTCGCGCGCCAGCGCGAGATTGCCCTTGTCGATGGCAGCGTAAATCGGCTGGACCAGCGTGAGCATGGCTGTGGCCGGCTGACGGACATCGTGTATGGCGGCGGCGATGAAATACGACTTCTCCTTGTTACTCGTTTCGGCCAGCTTTCTGCGGTCCTCGACGCTTCTGACGAGCGCGTCGGTCCGGTTCTCCAGATCGCGTTTCGATTCGGCCAGCGCGGAGTTCAGCGATTTGAGCTCGGCATTGCTTTTCTCTTCCTGCATCCGCGCGATTTCAAGTTGCCGCTGTCTTCTGAAATCGGTGCGCGACGTTCGTTCGAGCTCGATCGCAACCACGCTGCCGATCCCGATGAATGAGATGAGATAGGCGGACGGAACCCAGAAGTAATAACCCGTCATTGATATGAGCATTCCCTCTTCGACGCTGATGTGAGGCTTGAAATAAAGCGTCAGGATACTTTCCGTGGCACCGATGGCAGCCACAACGATCGAAGGCCGCGCGCGCATCCGCGTCAGTCCGAACAGAAACATCAGAATCAGACTCAGCCCGACGAAGTAGTAGTTCATCGCATACGGCAGAGGCAGGACCCAAATCATCGCGAGATTGACCGCGTAGATAGCTAGGATGACGAGCGCAATGGACCACGTCGCGAACCACTCTCGCTCGAACAATCTAGAGCTGATGATGACGACACTGATCAGCAAAACGACGATGCCCGTTCCGCGCAACGCCAGCAGCGGCTTCAATACCGAATTGAAAGCCGGGTTGCTACGGGCAAAATAGAAATCCCACCCGGAGAACAAGATCCATGTCGCCAGTCCTAGCACGAGTGCGGCGCGCCTGTGAGGGTAGAAGCGTTTTCCATATTGGAGCAGATAAGCGTCTTCCGTGCCGCGAGCGAATCTTTCGGGCAGCGCGAAGATCTTCCACCAGGCAAAAGCGGCGCGCTCATCCATTTGACCGGCTCCGTCAGCGGCGACGTCGCATCGAACATCCATTACATTCGATGCAGCCTGGTCTCCAAGATAGACAACAAAGCTCGATTGCGGTAGGCGTCCGCGTTATCTGCACTTCTCGCCCTCGCAACGTTAATGAAACGCCTTAGGAATAACGACTCATGAAACAGATGTGGATCACCGGTCATGGCGGACCTGAAAGGCTCGAAATGCGTGAAGCGAAGGACCCCGTTGCGAAGGCCGGCGAGGTGCGCGTGCGCGTCGAGGCTTGCGGCATCAACTTCGCCGATATCCTCGCGCGGCGCGGCTTGTACCCTGATTCGCCGCGCCCGCCGATGGTCGTCGGCTACGAAATATCGGGGACGGTCGATCAGACCGGTAGTGGCGTCGACGAGCAATGGCTCGGTCGCGACGTGTTCGCGCTCGTCCGCTTCGGCGGATACGCCGACACCGTGACGGTTCCTGCGTCGCACGTATTTGCGAAGCCGGCCGCGCTCGATCACGCGCACGCCGTCGCGCTGCCCGTGCAGTACCTCACTGCGTGGCAGTTGCTGGTGGTGATGGGCGCGCTGACTCCCGGCGATTCCGTGCTGATTCATAACGCGGGCGGCGGCGTCGGGTTGGCGGCGATCGACATCGCCCGTCACCTGGGCGCGGCAATCTACGGCACGGCAAGTCCCGGCAAGCACGCGTTCCTGCTCGAACGCGGCCTTCATCACGCGATCGATTACACGCGCGGAGACTGGAAAGCGGAACTGATGCGGCTGACTTCCGGCGCCGGCGTCGAACTGATCATCGATCCTCTCGGTGGCGCGCATTGCGCGAAGAGCTATTCCGCGCTGCGCCCGACAGGTCGCCTCGGCATCTTCGGCATTTCCAGCGCTGCGGCATCGCAATTGCCTGGCCTGCTGCGCCTGATCGCGCTCGCCGCCGCAACCCGATGCTTCCATCCGCTCGGACTGATGAGCCAAAATCGTGGCGTGTTCGGAGTCAATCTCGGTCATCTCTGGGACGAATTCCCAAAGCTGCAGATCTGGATGAAATCACTGCTTGACGGCGTCGACGAGGGTTGGATTCGTCCCCATGTCGACCGCACGTTCCCGTTTCAGGACGCCGGTAACGCGCATGCGTGGTTGGAAGATCGCAGGAATGTTGGCAAAGTCGTGTTGAAAGTCACTCATGTATAAGCTCGTGGTTCTTTTGCTGAATCGTCGGGATAGGTGCAGGAACGCGCTTTTAAAATCCTGTCAGGCCTGGAACGACAGGCTCCCACCCCAATAAAGGCTCTCGCAACTGTTCGTGCATTCGTACGACGTTCTCTATGCGGCCTCGTCCTTCGAGGCGTGTATGGCCGAAACTTTGATGCGTGGGCGTTTCCGAGGTGTCGAGGCAGAAACGCCGCACGTCATTGATGAGAAAGCCATCACGGATCGCTGTGTCGCCGTACTGGAAATGGAGAACGCCCGCCCTCTGCGCCTTGAGGATCTCACCGAACCTCGGTGGTAGTCGGGATTCGACATGCAGGTTCTCAACACCGAACTATTTCGCTCCGAATAGATGGAGTGCCGCCCTCCTCGACGACGAAGCATTCGTGGACAGCATCTACTTTCGCTCACGCTTCGCAAATGCGATATCAGTCGCCCTGTGTAAGTCTCATTAGACACGGCACCTCAGTCCCCCTGATCGATCATCCATCTCTTCCGGCCTTCCTTGACCGGTTCGATATCGGCATTGCCTATCCAGGAGGTGCCGATTGGCCGGCGCAAGAAGCTTCCTAAATCGGGACACTCTCAGCGCCTGCGACCGCCAAGAACGCTTAAAAATCAGCCGATATCGCGCCGAATGCAGGAGCGAACCGCGCGATGGAAGCTCAATGTCTTCCAAAGTCGGTTCCAGATTCGGTCGCATCTCGATACCAAGCACTCCATATGAAATAATAGATTTATGTCAAATTATGGCGTACAGATTGCGCCTTTTGCCGTGGAGCGCGAACACGCCAGTCTTCAACGAGCGGAAGAAGCCAATTCTTGAACAGTTCACCGAGGAATTGAGTGTGGACGCCTTACTGTTCAAGAGCCTTCTCCTAGATTCCGCACATGATACGGCCCTGCCTCTACGTTCCGCACTGCAACACGCCCGGCTCTCGACCGGGCATTGTTAAGAATTGACGCGGCGGCTATGCCAGTGCGGCGCTGTGATAATGACGCGATGAGAAAACCGCGAGACGATCCGCGATCTCGAGATCAGACCAAGCGAAGAAGGCACAAGGCAGAGAAGTGAGCGCTCTCGTACGGTTGGCATAAAAAAATCTGACAGCCATCCTTCCGCGCCGCGAAACCCTAAACGCGTCACGTCCTCCATCTCACACACCACGACTCGTCGCGGAAACAATTCCGATGCGCCTTGGTCGCTAGTCGTTTCGCGCCGTATGCGTGGCGGATAACGGCGACATATGCGTCTTTCATATTCGATTCGGGAATCTAGAATTAGCTCAGGCTACAAGCTGAGATCGAGATAAGTACAACTTCCAGATATCACGTAAATAACGATTCGGGAGGAGACGTGATTGTCGCCAGTAGGATCACCACAGGAATCCGCTCACGCCGACTGTGCTGGCCGGACGCAGCGGACAACTGAAGACAGACGCCGATCCGGCAAGACGTGCCATCTACACCCTGCGCGCAGGCGATCTGCATGCCGGGGCGCAGCGGACCGTGTGTCTCCTCGCTCACGCGCAGCGTCCGGCGTTGTGTGCCCTCACCTGCTTTCCGACTAACGACCGAGTCGAAGGAGGCGTCATGGCCAGCATCCCTTTTTCACGGGCTGTTCGTCTGCTCGTCGTTTGCTTATCGCTGCTTCCCGCGCTGTCCGCCGAATCAGCCGACGCTCCTACGACCGCAACCATTCTCGTCCCCGCCAGAAGCGAATCGACCGCCCTCGACCAGTCCATTCAGGTCGAGATGAACGGCACGGCCGCTGTCTCGTGCGATGACATCGATCTCTTCGTCGAGAACAAGTCTGGACTCGTCCAGTGCACGGCCGGTCCGAGCGACCGCGTACTGCTGTTCACGCTGTCGCGCGATGCTGCGGACGCCGATCAAAGCAATCGCCGCACCTGGGCAGCGATTCTGGGCAGTCCGCTATCGCCGACGAAAGAGGTGAACATTGTCGTCAGGTCCGCCAGTAAGCCGCTCTTGATCCAGTTCAAACCCAAGGACAAGAACAAGGAAAATAGCGCACCTCCGTCGATACCCGCTACGCATGCCGCAGGCGAGAGCGCGGCGTCCGCAGCATCCGCAGCATTGGGGGCGTCCACCGCGGACGAGACCGCTAGTACCCCGGTCAATGCATCCGGCAACAAGACGAAGACGGTAACAGTGCTGACCATCAAACTGCATGTCTTCAACGGAATCCTGATGATCATCGTGTTGTTGCTGGTGCTGCTCGTCGTCGCCTGCACGATCGTCGTGCTGCACATGGGGCTCGGGCGCGACAGTGGCATTCCGCAGATGCGCATCGAAAAACTGCCGTTCAGTCTGGGACGATGTCAGATGGCGTTCTGGTTCATGCTGACCTTCTGGGCCTTCTGCTTCATGTACGCGCTCGTCGGTCAGACCGATACGCTCAACGCTGAATCGCTCATGTTGATGGGCATTTCGGCGGGAACTGCGCTCACGTCTATCGCGATCGACAAGTCCAAGAACGAGACGGTCAACATCGAGAAGGCCGTGAACGCGCTGGGCCTGACCTCGCGCTGGCATGTCGAGCTGTTGCACGACATTGTCTTTCCGGATGAGCGGAAGCCTCTGTCGCGCTTTCTCCGCAATGGCGTTCGCGCCATGATGCGCAGCCGCGAGCAGCGCGATCAGTCACGTCGCCCCGAGCTGCAAGACATAAAGCCCGACACGCGGATCGCCGACGCCCCGATCCGCGGTTTCGATTCAGCCGTCGCCGACACCTACAAAGACCTGTGGGACAAGTACGACGCGCTGATCGAACCGATCAGGTCGAACGGATTCATCGCCGATCTCGTCACCGATGCAAGCGGTCCGACAATCGGACGCTGGCAGATCCTCATCTGGACGGTGACGCTGGGCATGGTATACATCATCAGTACGTGGCAGCGTCTCGAACTGCCCGAATTCGGCACGACGTTGCTTACCCTGATGGGCATATCGAGCGGCGTCTATCTCGGCTTCAAGGTGCCGGAGAAGCAAGTGCCCGATGCGCAATCGCAGAAGCCCGCCGAGACGGCAAAGAACACCCCGCCAGTACGGAAGCCGAACGAGTCCAAGCCTGGCGACGGCAAGGGCAAGGCGGACGACGACAAGCGCAAGCCGGGCGACGACACGACGAACTCGCCATCGGCACAGCAACAAGCCGGTCCCGCCACGGCCGCGTCACCCGCACAGGAAGCAGCCGATACCCCCAAGACGCAAGACCCGGCATCCAGCAGCGGAGGCGCGCAATGAAGCGTGAGGACGATCGAATGGAAGCGGAGTCCGAAATAGCCAAAATGGCGCGCAAGCGCCGCGCGCACATCGGCGCGTCCAGCGCGGAAGGTTCCATCGAACTATCGGGCATTGCGTTGTCCGGAGGCGGAATTCGCAGCGCGACATTTTGCGCCGGCCTGCTCAAGACCCTCGCGCGCAATGGCGTTCTGAGCCGGTTCGATGTGATGTCCACTGTTTCCGGCGGCGGATATATCGGCGCGACCATCGGCAAGCTGTACAACAACGCGGTCAACCGCGACGAGACCTCTGGGCAGAGCGTCACCCCCCGGACAGCACGCGAAATCGAAGAAGCCATCGCCGATGCCGACGCCCGGCGTTTCGCCGCCTGGCTCCGCGCCAACGGCCGCTATCTCATTCCCAACGGCACGAAGGACCTGCTGTTCGCATCCGCGAACTTCGTACGCGGCCTGATCGGCGTTCACTTCGAACTAGCCGTTCTGAGCATGTTGATCGGCGGCTTACTGGTTGGGCTGGACCTCGCGGTATGGGCGTGGGCGGACTGCATTTTCTGGCGAGGAGACTGCATAGCGCCGGGCTGGATTGGAACCGGCACGCTCGGCGTGCTCTCGCTCTGGCCCACCATCTGGATTCTGCTGCCGATACCTGTATGGATCGGATGCGTGCTCGCCGTCGCCTACTGGACTGCGCCCGAGACGGAAGGCGGCCGCGTCGATGTTCAACACTGGCTGATCGCGTTGTGCAGCGTGGTGGCCATGACCCTCATCCGCCACTTCGGCCACCTGAGCAGCTCCGCTCCGGACGGCAGCACGGTCACGCTGGGAAGGCTCGAACTGTCCGTGGGATGGGTCGTTGCGATGCAGGCTTTTCTGAGTGCGACCGTGTTCGGCGTCTGTCTTGCCGGCATCATGCGATATCGCACGCCCAAAGCGCCGGATGCGCTTCGCAACCGATTGACGAGCGGCCTCGCCTTCGTTCTGCGCATCATTCTGCTTATCGTTCTGCTCGGCATCATCGACGGTCTCGCATGGTGGTTCGCCAACCGAAAAGACGCCAACTCGGGCGTGATCGGCGGCGGCATCATGATCGCGATCATCGTCCTGCGCGTGCTTCTGCCCAGGATCTCCGACCTGCCTCAGAATCTCGCGCCGCTTTCGCGTCGCAGGCTGCTCGCTCTGGTCAACCTGGCGGGCATCGCGATTCTCGCGCTGATCGTCGCCTTCTGGGTCAGTCTGCTGCATCGTACGGTAACGGGCGCGCTGTTCGGCCACCCTCTTACGAGGATGGACTTCGGTCTCGCAGTCCTCTGGCTTGCGTTCATGGTGACGGCGCCGCTCGTCGTGGCGCTGGTGTCGTTCCGGAACCTCGATGCGCTCAATCGATCCTCGCTCTACTCGTTCTATCGCGCGCGGCTGGTGAGAAGCTATCTCGGCGCAGCGAACCCCGAGCGCTTCCGTCAAAAGACCGGCGAATGCGAGACCGGCGCTCCACTCGCCCCCAATCTGAACGAACCGATGCTGCGCATCGACAACGTGCATCCGTTCGACGATGTGAGCATCGACCGCTATGAGCCTCATGAAGCCGGCGGCCCGATACACATCCTGAACGTCTGCATCAACCAGACGCGCGACCCGCGAGGCGGCCTGTTCAATCAGGACCGCAAGGGGCTGCTGATGACGGTCGGTCCCAACGGCATGAGTCGGGTCGGGTCGCGCGGCTGGATCAAGGTCGACCCTACGGGTGCGCCGAGTCTCGGCTCGTGGATGGCCATTTCGGGCGCGGCAGTGTCGCCCGGACTCGGCGGCCAGACACGCCCTGGCATCGCGGCGCTTTCGACAATAGCGGGCCTGCGCCTCGGCTACTGGTGGGACAGTCAGGCGATCGGACGAGCGGAGGGTTCCGGGAGGCTTGCGCGGTGGCACGGAGCGCGCACTGGCAAGTACGGTCAACTGGTGAGCGAACTGGTCGGCCGGTTCAGCGGCGACGACCGGCGATACTGGTATCTGAGCGACGGCGGACATTTCGAGAACACCGGCGCTTACGCCCTGTTACGCGAGCAATGCAGCCTCGTCGTGGTGGCCGACTGCGGCTCGGACCCGCGCTACGGCTTTCGCGACCTCGAAAATCTCGTGCGGAAAGCGCGCATCGACCTGCATGCGGAAGTGACCTTTCTGCGGCCCAAAGCGGACGGCGAGCAAAAGCTCTGCGGGTTCGGCTCGCTCGACGAACTGGCCTCGGACGACAGTACGGCCTGTCTCGCGCTCGCGAGGATCGTCTACGCGAATTCGATGAAAACGGGCTACATGATCGTCGTGAAGCCGAACATCTACGCCGACATGCCCGTCGATCTAATGAGCTTCAAGGCGGACAACCCGCAGTTCCCGCAGGAGCCGACGACCGACCAGTTTTTCAGCGAAGCTCAGTGGGAAAGCTACTTCCGGCTCGGTCAGGCGCTCGGGCAACATTTGACGAGCGACGTTCTTGACCAACTCGAACCCTTCGCCGAAGCGCATTTCGTCACGGAACATGCGGTGGATCCGGTCACGGGCGCGAAAGATCCGCCCGCGCAGAACAGGCGTCTTCCCGCACCGATTGCTGCGGCGGGCGCGGTCACGGCATCGTTCAGCATCGGCGCGATCGCGACGTTCGGGTTCAGTACGTGGCAGGCGGTCAAAGCCGAGCTTCAGGCGAGAGACAGCAGTTCGCACATCCAGCCTGCATCGATGAAAGAACTCACCGACATCTTCGGCAAGATGCCGATATCGAGTTCCGCGCACAGCGTCTCGGACGATGCGCGCATCGGCGAAATGGCGTCCGCGCTCTGGCGTATAGGCGAGATCGAATGCACGGAACAGAATTCGCAAGCGTTCAGAAATTCGCATCTGATCGAGACGATGGTGAGCAAAACCAAGGAGGCGTGCTCGAGTCTGAAACAACCTCATCCGTCGTGCGTTGCGCTCGTCGACGATGCGGCTCCGGATTGCTTGCAAGCGAAGCCGCGCGATCTGTGCGAGCCGCAATACTGGATTCGCAGCTATGGCGACACCAGTCGCAAGACCATCAATTGCCCGAACCACGCGATATGGAGTACATCCGTGTCGACCGGGCCGCATTCGACGGCACCACCTCTTCCCGCCGATCTGTCGGCTTCGTCGGCTTCCTCTGCTTCGTCGGCGGTGGAGGCAGGGGCGGCATCGGGGCCACAGGTACCGGCGCCGCCTGCTGCGTCGTCCGCGCAAAGTGCTTCGGCACCGGGTCAGTCCGCGTCGGCACCGCCGGGGGATAAGAATGTGGCGAACGCCTGCGCCGGCCGCTCCATCTACATCCAGATCTACGGTCCCGAGATGCGCGACCGCGTCCGTTCGTTGCGCGATCCGTGGCGCGCGCTGGGCGCATCCGTTCCGCCAATCGAAGATGTCTGGGACACGGCCAGGCGCAACGGCCGGACCGCGCCACAGCCCTACGGCGTCCCAACGGTGATCTATCACGATGCCGCCTCGAAAGCCTGCGCCGACCTGCTGGTCCCGAAGGGCGCAGCGCCCGCATGGACGGTCGTGCCCTTGTCCAGGCGGCTCGAAGGCCGTCCGGGCACGATCGAAGTGTGGTTCCCTCCTTTACAGTCGAGCGCGTCGACGCCACCCGGCAAGGCGTAGTGTTATCAGGAAGACGTTCGCGCTGACGGCCCCGAACGATTCGCGTTCATTTGTCATGCGATGCTTCAGGCTTGTAAGCGTCGAGATATCTATAGTGTTCGTGCAGTCGTTGAATAATTTGGAGAAGCCTAAGCGGAAGATCATGGATCGCGATGACATCAGGCAAACGGCGCAAGATTGCTATGGCCATTGGCCCCACGATACCAAATGCGAGCAAGATACCGTGAATTCGATTGATGGCGGCCGTACGTTCAGTCACCAAACCCTCACGCGTTCGATGTAACGCGGCTAGAAGTTGCTGGGCTTCTGTCGAGGCTCGACGAAGCGCATTGTTGGTCGGGACGCCGCTTCACAGATCGCTTCAGTATCGATGTAGTCATTCTTGTTGCTCTTCACGAACGGCCGCACGTATTGCGGCGAAATCAGTTTGGTCACAGGCCCCAACGCGTTCAGCTTGCGTGCTAGCCAGCGCGAACCAACACAAGCCTCCATAACGACAGTAACGGCTCTGAGATTGCTGAAGAAGGAAAGCAACTGCTGACGCGAAAGGTTCTTGCGAAAGATCGCATGGCCCTTCGCATGTAGCCCGTGAGCATGAAACACAAGCTTGCCCAGATCGATGCCGATCAGTTCGCCCTCGTCAATGTCACCCTCCCTCTACGTTGGATCGAATCTCTCATCGCAGGATCATCGCTGGAATCGGGCTGGCCATTTCATTATGTCGTTCCTCGGGGATTTTTGAGCGCAAGCTGGACCGGTTTTCGCGATCTGTGGAGGCCGGCCAGAAGCGCGATCGAGACGATCACCATGATCATGCGTGAAGTCGATCGATTGAAGGTCATCGAAGCAGTCGTCCAGACGGGCCTGACGCCCGGCCTGTTGCCGACCTCGCGCAGTATTGCGACTAAGAAGCTGTTGCAGAATTAAGTTCATGAATTCTTAAGCCGGTTCCAGCAAATCAGCGCGCACGCGAGCGAAAGGAAAGCTTCGTGAATATAGTCATATCGTTCATAACGAATCTTCAGGC